>Ga0157374_10000150_pt1 | contig 63389 bp, 52 predicted proteins | sample M25metaG_FD_115308 | JGI IMG/M metagenome (GOLD analysis project Ga0157374, IMG submission 115308) | Miscanthus rhizosphere microbial communities from Kellogg Biological Station, Michigan, USA - M2-5 metaG | ecosystem: Host-associated > Plants > Roots > Rhizosphere > Soil | place: USA: Michigan...
AATTGTTTGTATCGATCCGACTAAGTCTTTCATCCCCGTGTCATCTTGCAAATTTCGCCACGTATTCTTTGATTGCTTTATATATCTCAATCTGTCTCGCAACTCACGCAGTTCGTTACCGCGTCTAGTCCATTTTTGCTGAACTACCGTAGCGTCTTGCCTTCTACTCTCCAACTCCGCGGCACGTTGCACTTGATTTCCCAGCGCCCGCAATCTTTCTGGTATTCGAAGATTCCGTTCCGACCTCAGTCTTTCCAGCTCTGCATCGATTTGAATTAGCCCAGCAGTATCTAGTTTGCCGATTTCTTGCTCGATTTCTTGAAAACGTTTCAATTGTCCGGCCAGCAATGCTTGTTCCGATGGAGATTGAGTATTTAGCTGCGCTAAAGCCGCATTCAATCTTTTTTCCTGATCGTTATGTTCCGCGCGATCGGCCCTAATCTTTTTGACAATTTCCTCTCGGAACTCTGTTACATATCTTTCAATTGTTCTTTCCGTTGCTTCGTGCGTTGAAAGAGTCCGGACTATTGCCGATTGCGCCCCGTCGTGCGTACTCCGCACAAAACCAGAAAGGCCCATCTCGTCGAAGAGCCTCGCTTGTTGCGTTATTTCGTTAATAGAAGCGTTAACGTGAGTCACTGTCGCTTGAAAGTTTTCGTCCTGCCTATGAGGGGCCAACTGGTTTAACGTTTGTCGAAACGATTCTAACCGTTGCAAAGCGTCATTAGCGCCACTCGACTGCTGTATTAATTTCGCGCGCTCGAGTTCGTCTAATTTTGGTACAGCTTGTTCATCGTGCATCGCTTTTAAATGTTTCAGATGTTCCTGAATGTCAATTAAACCCGAGGTGCTTGAATATTCAATTTGCTCGGAAAAATGGTCGAGCGATTCTCTTTGCGTTGCTATGAGATCTGGCTCCTGATCATGAGTTGAAGATTCCATGATTTCAGATATATCTTGAGATCTCTTCGCTGTATTCTCGTGCTCCGCTTTATAAGCTGCCAGCATCGTTGCAACATGGGTGCGGAATTCATTTACATAATTCACCACCGCACGTTCTGTATTTGCTCGTAATGTGTATCCATAGTGGCTTCTGCGATCTGCTTGATTATTTCTATGTCTTCTTCTTCAGCGTTTTTTGTGTTCTCGATCTGCTGTTTTTGCTTATTTATTGTGGTGATTGCAGAGGCAATATCGTTTAACGTTTGAAGAAATGTTTCGTCGTCATGTTTATGGAGGATGAGTGGTTCTAAAGCTTCTCGCCATTGAGTCAATGTATTTAGATGTGCATCAATGTTATTTTTCGTCTTTTCCGAATGTAGCCGGGTATTTTCGAGTAATTGCTCCTCTTCACTGACAATGCCGGCAGTAAAACTACTTGCCCCTTGCCCGATTATTAGGTTTCTACCGGCTAAATGGTCGCGGTTTAGCACCGTAATCTGCGGCGTCGCTTGAGATGACTCTAGCTGCACTATGAAGACCGGTTCTCTTGATGTTTTTCTTTCAAAAAGAACTTCTTTTATTGGGCCCACCACCTCGCCGAGTGACGTTTCAGTGAACCGATATTTTGATGCGCTGGAAGATGCTGCAATATCGCTTTGGCTTCTTGAAAAAAAACCGCGTGCCATTGCTTTAAAGCCGGTGAAGCGATTGATGAGATTCTCTTCCTCATCGGGGGTAAGTACATAAGTTATTCGCTCGTTAAAGGCCATTCTAATTTTTTGTACACCGTTTTCTTCAAACGCTTCGATATCTCTAAGAAGATCAATCGCAACTTTTTGGCCGGATAACAAGCGTAAAAACTCATCTCTTTCTTTATACAAAACCGTGTTGAATATGTTTCCACATAACTTAATTTTTGCCGGATCGGTAATACCGCTATCCTTAAGTAGCTTGACTAAGGCTTTGCAGAAATCATCATCGGGTTCAGTACCGTGTAAGTTATCAATCTTTCGAAAGGCGTTGGTTGTACCCATTACAAGTTTTAGCGCTTTAAATTTCTCATAGCTTATTGAGAATTCGCCGAGGAACTGCCAAGGCATCTCCTCTCCTTCAGCAGCTAATCTTGTTTTTAGGCTTTCGATTTGCCGTCCCTGTATGGTGGCTTCTAGCTCTTCTGAAGAATCACTCGCTTCAAATAGGGCATAGTAGGTCGGATCAGTGGAAATGGTTTTCCATGCTGAAACACATGCCGCGCGTTCTAGGGCAGTAAGCTGTGCTGCGTCTACCGGACAGGAATGCAGTAAAGCCGCGCCGCTGTCCAAGTAAAAGGACGGGTTGTGATCGAAGGGAGCCATTTGTTGTCTTCTCGAATTTATTTAAATAGGTGATATACAACGGTAAGCAAAATGCAGACCACAATATGTTAATGTAACTAGTTGAATATAAACTGTTATTTTTTTATTCGAGATGGTTTGCTGGCAAAGTCGAAAAATTGATTAAGAACAATATTGCGGAAATGTGATTTTCTTAGTTTTTTACCGAATTAATTCAAAGGCGTGAGAAGGTGATGAAAGCTTAATACCGCATTGCGCGGCAAAAATAAAAACAGCACCAAAAGCAGCTTTAGGAAAAATTAGCGCCCTGAGGGTAAGTCCGAAATCAGCAGTAATCCGAGAGAGTAGGGCAATAGAAATTATTTTACGAAGCGGCTTGACTACACAGTGTGGCCAAATCCAATTCCAAAAATCTTGCTCCGTCAATTGGATTAAAAACATAGGCGGCAATTGGCTTAAATCCAATCGAGTCATAAAGCGATTGCGCTGCTTGCATATTTGGTAGCGTATCGAGGCGCATTCTCTTATAGCCTGATTCTTTTGCAATCTGGCAAATACGCACAGCCAATCGCTTTCCTATTTCTTGCCCCCGTCCGATGGGGCGAACATAGAGCCGCTTCATCTCGCATACATTCTGATCCAATGGCCGCATCGCCACACAGCCAACGACTTCTTCATTTTTTACGGCTAGGAGAATCCGACCGTGGGGCGCCGCGTATTTTCCAGGCAAGCTCGCGAGTTCTGAGGCGAAGTCTTGGAAAGCGAGGTCAATACCTAAAGTGTTTGCATATTCACGAAACATGTCCCGAATAACGTCGAGATGCTCAGGAAATTGACCTTCACAGATCTTTACCATTGCCAATGGCTCCGCTCAAAGAAATCGTCATTGCTTTACATTCACGTGCTTTGACGCCTGGTATCGAAGATACTGGATGATGTGGTCGATGTCCTTATCGCTCAATGTGTCCGGTTTAAATGCCGGCATTTTGCGTTCGGGCCAATTACGCACTGAAGCGGGATCGCGTATAAATTTTTTCAAAGCCTGCAACGTAAAGTATTGCGTGGGATTCATCGGATGATTAAGGTCCGGCCCAACTTCAGCATTACCGGCGCCGCCAAACTTATGGCAGACCAAACACTGAACAATGAAAAGATGTTGACCTTGTCGCAGCGGGTCGTTTTTCGCGAAGGAAGAATCCACGGCGAGTTGCGGCCAACGAGTTTCCGGCGGGGCCTCTTGGGTAATGCTTGCTATTTGATAAGGCCATTGTTCGCTTCGAATCGATGACGTATTCGCACCGATCCAGACCAGATAAAACGGTCCGGCACTCACCGCTTTACCTGGAAGGGAAGGCCACCGGTTATCGGGATCTTCAATCGCTAACATCGCAACGGCTTTTGAAGAATTTTTATTAAGTACCAGCTCGCCGGGTAGTTCGGAAACAAAACCATCGAGCGCCTTCACCTCCCAAAACATGTTCTCGTTTGCCACCTGCTTACCGAATATGGCGGCAAGCGGTATTGCGCGATAAGTCATTTGTCGCCCGTAACTCACATCGTGTTCGATTTGAATCGTCACTACATCCGGCCGGGCTAGTAAGGTCTCGGCGGAGTAGCGGTGCACTTTTTCATCGATGGTAACAGCAAGCGTTGCCTCCGCTGCGCTTGTGGTTATCCAAACACTGGTAAGAATAAGAAAAATAACTAATCGTAATGTGATCATTATGCGAACCTGATATTTAGGATGTTATTAAGAATAACAACGAGCCGATTAATGCAAGATTAAACACAATATCTCTTGTCATCCCGGCAAAAATGACGACGGAGTATCTCACCTCTGCAATACGCCAACAAATCTAGCGTGACGGACCACTAGAACTCATTTCATAAATATCCGACCTTCCGGGTTGAATTCAACGCAGGCCCGGATATTTATGAAATGAGTTCTAATAAATCGACCTTCAACCGGCAACAAGACTTTCAGCCTAGTCCATCGGTCTCATTGGAACTCCGTAGTGCAGGGGCTATAAATCTCATCAGAAGCGATTGAGTTAGACGTTTTCTTCAATGCGTCTTTAACAACAGCCGTTCTGGTAAAGCATTTATAGGGGTATAAAAATGATTGGCATTGCATCTGCCGCTTATTATCTTCCGCCTGCGGCAAAGCGGGTCAAAGACTGGTGCGCAAAGCACGGAATGACCGGGGCGCAAACGCAAGCGCTGCTGGACAGTGGCGCGGATCGTTATCATCACGTGGAAGACGAGCCGCTCGAAACACTCGCTTCCGAAGCGATTGAAAAATTAATAAGAGATTCCGATGTACCGCGCGATGCTATCGATGCGCTGGTTCTTTTCAATACTTCTCAGTGCAACGTCCTAGCGCCACCGGAAAGTACCGTTGGCCGACTGCGCGCGTCGGCGAAGTTGACTTCGGCTATCGCTTTTTCTATTTCGCAGCAAAACTGCGTGTCCGGCATCCATGCCTTGCGGGTTTTGGAAAAGCTTTTCGCTAAACATACCGAATGGCGTTATGCGATTGTAGTAGGCGTCGATACGGTTCTGAGAGACGAGCTGCGCGCAATCGGCGTAAGCGGCATTCACAGCGATGCTGCTTCAGCATTGCTGATAACTCGCGACCCGCATGCAGCGCGCATCGTTGCTATCGAAACTTTCAATGATTCCCGCTTGGTCCAAGGCATTCATGAAGACGGACGCTACGAAGAGAACGACAACTATCTGTGGTCAGCCGTTTCGCTGATAAAACGCGTTGTGAAGTCGGCGGGCGTTAAGGCAGATCAGATCGAAACCATTTTGCCGCACAACACCAACCTGCCAGGTTGGTTGCATACCTTGCGGTCGCTGAATATTCCGTCATCGAAATTATTCGCTCAGAACTTTTCTCGAATCGGTCACGCGTTCGGATCGGATGTGGCAGTCAATATCGCTGACGCGGGAGTATTGCGTACGCCGGGATTTCATCTGGTTTTTTCCAGCGGCATCGGCGGTTGTTTCGGCAGTTTTGTAATTCATTGCGGAGGATAAATCATGATTAGCGAATCCTTTTCCCAACATAGGCTATTGCCGGGAACGACATTCCCCGTTGTGCAATTTATTCCGATTCTGGCCGGCGACATCGATGTAATTGAAAGTTGGATAGCGGATAAAAAAATTCATCGTTGGTTGGATATGGGTAATGGCCGTCAGATCATCACGAAAATGCAGTTGTATTCCATGCTGATGAGCACGAAGACGTACGCGCGCTTATTTGGTTTGCCGGGAGAATCGCCGGTCGGGCTCATTTGCATCAACGATATCGACAACTTGATGGGTACTGCGGAAATGTGGGGATTGCGAGGTGTGTATTCCAGCGGACCTGCCAACATCGCCACAGCAGCCGCGCTTGCTGCGTTGGCAACCGGATTTCTCGACTACGACAGAGAAGTCATGAGCACCTGGGTTGTCGATGCCAATCATTATTCTTTGCGCATACATCACAAGCTTGGTCTTAAAGAAGTGGGCAGAGTCCGCAGCCGCCATGTGATGGATGGGAAACGGCACGATCGTTTGCTGTTCGATATCACACGTGAGGAATTCGCCGCTTTGTACCCTGATGTGCCATCTGAAAACGGTGTTACGTTCAGATCGATGCAGCCACAGTTCGTGGAGCGTCCTTGCCACGCGGCCGCATTAGCTTAAGGAGTTTGTCATGGCGCAATTTATCGATAGAAAAGACGATGTGGGCATACTTTCCGCCGGTTTTTGCTTGCCGGGGGACCCGGTCGATATCTCCGATTGGGCACCACGCCATGGCGTGCAGCCGGAATTAGTGGAGCGATTATTAGCTAATGGTTGCCGCTATTTTCATATCGGCTGCGACAAGTCCGATGCGGCATTGATAGGAAATGCATTAGACACACTATTCAACGAAACACCTATTGATCCAGCAAAGATCGGCTATTTACTGCATGCCCATTCGCAGAACTTCAGTGTTCCTGCACCACCTAGTTCCATCTTGATGGAAATAGCGGGGCGGTATTCCTTGTCGCCGAAGCTCTCTTTCTCCGTATCGCACTTGGCTTGCGCATCGGTGATTAACGCAATCATGTGGGCAAGCGAGTTGTTAGCGACCGATGACCACGCGGAATATGCATTGGTGGTAACCGCCGACCGGGTGTTCGGCAATGCGAAGCATCGCATTCGCCAAGACGCCGGCATTCAAAGCGATGGCGCTTCAGCCATTTTGCTTTCCAAAAAAGAGTTCCGGTGCCGGCTGGGGCGCTTCGGCATCAAGAACTTCGCAAGATTGCATGAAGGCCCTTGCTCGCCAACCATGGCGGCGGCCATTGCTCGTTATACATGGCTGCATACCAAGCAGCTATTGAACGAAATGCATGCCGATGATGATTTCCAGCTCGATGATTACGGCGCAATTTTGCCCATCAATGCGGATGGCGCTTACTGGCGATATATCGCGAAAGGCATGGCGCTGCCGGATTCGAAATTTTATCTCGCCAACATCGGCCGGCGAGGACATGCCTGCTGTGCCGACTTTGCGGTGAATCTCGTCGATTACGGGTTTTCATTGATCGACAAGGGAATGCCGGTGCTCAGTTGCGGCCAGTCGAATGTCGGCGCACATGCCGCATTGGCTTTATTACCAGTGTCGTCCACGGTTTCTTTCGGGCGTCGTCATGACGATATTGGCTTTGTGCAACAAGGCGAACTCAATGGGGTGTGCGTATGAAACTCGGAATTCTCGCTATTCACGTCAATAAGCCGGATGCCGTATCGCACAATAGTTTACTCGGTGCATCGATGCCGGGTGTTTACCGTCATTTGTTCGACGAAGCCGGCGCGGCTTCGCGGCCTGCCACGGTGAAGCGCGGCGTTACCTATATGCAGACCGATGCATATTCGGCACCGACGGCGCCGTTCAATTTGCGTTCGTCGGAAATGGCGACGATGGCGGTCGACAAGCTGTTGATGCCGATGCGGGCCGATGCGGAAAAAGTGCATGCCATTCTGCATGCGCAATGCACGATCGATCAGCAGATTTTATCGTCCACTTGCCTGCGCATTCAGCACGATCATTTTCCGAATGCGCAATTGGCGATGAGTCTTGGGCAAGTCGGCACCGCGGGTGTGGGCACCGCGTTTCAATTGGCCCGGCACCGTTTTTTGCAAGATGGCTCCGACGGAATGATTTGTGTATCCGCATCGGATAAATGGATTGCACCTTATGTGCGTCGCTATCCCGGACTGGTGACTTATGGAGATGCCGCAGCGGCTTGTCTATTAAGCGCCGCGCCAAATGGAAGTTATGTCGCCGATGTATTGGCTACCGCTGCGATTAGTCGTCCATTGTCATTCGATTTCTGGCTGGCCCCACATGATGTTCGTATGCGGAGCGTGGTCGATGTTGCCGTTAACGCAATACGTAATTTGCTTCTTTCCGATGGCGTTGATGAGGACGGATCGATAGATAGCTTAATCGATGGCGTGATAGGAGATGTGTATGAGCCGGAGGTTTGCGCATACATCGCTGCGGAAATCGGATTGTCGGACCACATGATTTTATCGACATCAATGAAAAGCCACGCATCGTCCGCGGCACCGCTGGCGGCGATTTCGCAAGGCGTTGAATTGGCGCAAGCGACCGGTAGAACCATGCATTTCATCGTATGGACCGCGTCCATATCAGGACATGCGGCCGCAATGCTGATTCGCTGTCACCCGAACGCTGCATCGGTGCAGGGCACCTGGCTGTGCGGATAAAACGGCGCGAATGAAACACGGCTTCATCGGTTTACTTATTAAAGAAGGAAAGGAAATAAATCATGGCAAAGATGCTGATTCTCGCGCGCGGCGATGGTCGATCGTTTTTCGATTTATCGGGCAAATCCATCATCCAAGACTTGCCGTTTGAAGTAGTGGTGTTTGTCGATAAACGCAACGCAAGTTACTTCACCGGCTTATCTCCTCGCGTTGTTGTCGAAATCGTCCGTTGGAGCGATCTGGAAGCAGTAGCGAAGCATGCAAAAGCCATGCACCAAAAACATTGGTTATTCGCTGTAGCAACGCTCGACGAAAAGTTGATCGATTTCGCAGCCGACCTTAGAGAGCGATTGAATATTCCCGGCTTACCACCAAGCGATGTGCTGCGCTTTCGCGACAAGGTAGAAATGAAACGTCGGCTCGCGCTGACAGGATTGCGCTTCCCGAGATTTACGCTGTGTGACGAGCAGAGCGACGTATATCGACTATTGGCCGAGAGCGGAAAAATCGTCATTAAACCCCGCAATGGATTGGGCTCGAAAGAAGTCGTCACGATCAATAACGAAGTAGAACTCGCCGCGTGGTTCGATAGAGAGCATTCAGTCGATAACTTTGAAGCGGAAGAGTTTATCGACGGCACCTTGTATCACGTCAATGCGATCGTTCATCGCGGCAAGGTAAAGCTAACGGCGGCGGCGCCTTATTTGCCTGGTATGGCCAATATTGATTTTTCCAGTGGGACGCCGTTCGTTACCGTCATGCTGACCGAAGGCCATTTGCATGATCGGCTCATCGATTTTTCCAATCGCGCTATCGAAGCGTTGGCGTTGGAGGACGGGGTTACTCATCTTGAATGTTTCGTTACGCCAAAAGACGAAATTGTCTTTTGCGAAACGGCGATTCGTCCCGGTGGTGGCGGAATCGTTTGGATGATCGAAGCCCAGTACGGCGTTAATTTCGGACGTGCCGCACTATTGCTGGAAGGCGGAAGAGGGGACGCGATCGTTATCGATAAACGATCCGAAGAAGCGGTAGCCGGGTTGATCGGATTCCGGGCCGGCAAGGGCGGTATTGTGAAACAAGCGATGAACGCAGGCCAGTTCCGCGATGCGTGGATTCACACGGCTTATGTGGATGTGAAGGAGGGTGAATTTGTTGCACCGAGTGCTCATTGTACGGATTACATGGCGCTGGTGATTTTCTCGTCGAAGAACCAGCGAGAGTTCGATGAGAGACGGCAGCAATTGCATAGCCGGTTTTACGAGTCGTTGGCGATTGATCCGCTTTGAGGAGAGGCAATCCTTCAAGGTAAAACAGATTTCATGCAGTGCTTTGCTCCCTTCTCCCGCAGGCGGGAGAGGGGAGCAAGTTTAGTTCTCTTATTTTTTTTATTATTAATAACTCAGTGGAGGGAAAAATGGTTGATGTGGATTTTGCAATTGAGCTGACCGATAAAGAAATCGCCGATCGGCTGAAGCGAAGCATCTTAGGCGTGCTTCGTTTGGATGTGTCGCTGGACACCATCAATAACGAAACCAATTTATACGAACTCGGATTGGATTCGCTGAATGTGGTCGCGCTCCTGACAGATATGGAAACCCTATTCGATATCACCATCGACGTTGAAGATCTTTCCGCGGAACTCTTCGAGAAATTTTCCAATGTCGTATTTTTTGTTAGCCGGAGACTCAATGAACGCGGCTAATTCCACGTTGACCTTAAGCACTGCGCGGTCGGTTTTGCCGCCGGCGGTGAAAACGGTCGATCGTTGGCTGGCGGAGGTGAATGCACCTCGATCACGCAGCCGCGGCTTGGACTATGGCGATTTGACCGGCATGGTGTTTTCCGAATGCGGTATCGACCCAAACGCCATGAATCGTTCGGAGCGCGTGCGCGCGTTGGTTTCGGAAGACGCGATGTTTCGCGATGCGTTAGATATGTCGCAAGCTGATTTAGCGTCGCGCGCGGCTTCGCTGTTGTCAGATGCGGTTAATGCAAGCGATGGTTTTTCCAAATGCGGTCTTGTTATGTATTCCCATACGGCGGTGGATGAAAATTTCTATCAATCCACCGCATGCCGCATCGCATCTGAGTTGGAATTATCTAAAGCGCCCCATTTTTCTGTTGCGCAATTGCAAGGCGCATCCTTCTTTCAGGCATTGGATATCGGCGATGCGTTTTTATCGACCGATGAAAAGATGGACAGCGCGTTATTTATCGCATCGGAGAAGTGGCCTATCCCCTATCCGCGCGTCATGGGGTTGCCGGCTGTATTCAGCGATGGTGCTGTCGCTATGCAATTTGTTCGAGCGGGCAGCAAACCAGGATTGCGATTGGTGAGTTCTACGGTTAAGTGCTTCGACGACTTTGGCGCTGTGCATGCTGCTCACGGCACGATGAATCTATCGGCAATTTGTCATGCCGTGAATGAGACCGTAGGGAGTTTCATGCAAGCATGCGGCGTTGAAGCAAACGATATCGCCTCGTTGCTGACGTCCTGCGGTTGCCCAACGTTAGATCGTTCTATACGAGAGTCCCTAGGCGTTCCCGAACGTACATTGAATGCGGTAAGCGACGACATCGGTTATCTATCCGCCGCCGATATTCCCTACAAGCTTTCGCAGGCGCTGACGCTCGTTACTAATGGCACGCTCGCCGAAGGCAGTTTGATTCTTGCTATTGGCGTTGGCCTAGGCGGAAGTGTCGGTGCCGCGCTGTTCAAAGCGGAAGGAGTTAACGGTGAAGCCAATGGGTAAGGACGCAATCGAAGCCGGCGCGCCGGCACAACCGGTGATGACCGCTGTGTTGTGTTCGGAGAAAGTTGCATCGTCTATTTGTCAACGCATCGGCTTCGGTGGGATCAACACGATTATTGGATCGCTAGTTGTGTTGAGCACCAAATTATCATTGGCCCAAATCGCGCCGCTCGCCATGGGATTTTATGTGGCGAGCTTGATCGGAAAGTTGGGGGTGACCACGTTTTCCAGCTATTCCTTAACGGCGACGGTGAACCTCACCGTATTCATCGCGGCGATGAGCTTTTTGCAATCGCTCTATGTGGTTGCCGGTCGTGCGGTAGCAATGCGCAAGGACGATATTTATATGCGGTCGATGCGCTCGGGTGTCGTTGTGGCGTGCGGATTGTCTGTACTGGCAACGGCTATTAGTTGCGGCATCGGCGACTTGTTCGCTTTGCTCGGTATGCAAAATGAACTTGCCAGGAGAGCTGGCGCGTTGGGATACGCCGCCGCGCCAGGCATTCTTCCTGCCATGTTGTTAACGGTGTTTCGTGTACATGCTTCGCTAAAGGAACGGGCGGGATTGGTAACGCTTGTTTATATCGCCGGCGCCGTCATCGCTGCGGTGTTCGCCACTGCCGGCATTCGGCGGGGTGAAGATCCCGATACCGCGGCGGTGTTGGCCATGGCGGCAATCAGTGTTGCCAATTGGCTCATGCTGTTTATGGCGGTAGTAGCACTTGTCTATGTACCAGCGTTGAAGTTGCCGCGCCTATCGGCAAACTGGAGCGCTACCGTTGCATCGATGCGTGTGGTGAGCAGCATCGGCTGGCCTATCGGTGCTGTGGTTTTTCTAGATAGCTTTGCGTCGTTGTTCGCAGCGTTGTTAGCCGGTCGCTTATGGCCTGCCTATTTACCCGCTCATGCCGCCGCTTCCTTGTGGCTGACCATATGTTTGGTGATACCGCTTGGCATCGCGCAGGCCGCAGTGCAGAAAATCGCTGTGTTGCATGCCGAGAATAATTCTACCGATCGTAATCGCGTTGCGTCGATTGCCATGGTGCTGGGCGTAGCGTTTGGCGTTCTGGTCGCTATCGTTTTTTCCGTTTACTCAGTTGATCTCGGCCACTTGTTGCTTGATGACACAGCGACGACTGCCGCCATCGCGGATAGTTTGCGGCAACTGATGCCATTAAGCGGTGTTTTATTTATTTGCCAATCGATCATTGTGATTGCCGCCGCTGCGCTGCGTGGCATCGGCCAGACGCGGGCGCCGCTGTTTCTTGCCTTTATGGGATATGGCGTTATCGCGACCGGCGCTCAGTATTTGTTCAGCGTGGAGCTGGGTTATTCGGTTGTCGGCATTTGGTGGGGCTTGATTGCGGGATTCGGCATTACGGCGATTGCGGTTGTTCGTAATTGCTTTCGGGAGTTCGGGAGGAGCGTCTTCCAAGAGCTGGAACAAGAAGTTTGAATGAACTTATTTTAAGGAGATCAAGATGAGCAATATCAAATTAGAAGATTGCGAACACATTATCGAAGCATCCGATTCAAGCTTGGCTTTTAGCGTGTTTGAAGACTGTTCTTTAGCCGAGAGCCATTTTAAACAAGTAACGTTGGAATCATCGGAATTTCGCGAAGTGCGATTCGACCGGTCGACGTTCAGCGGTGTGAGTTTTGCCGGTGTCGCTATCGTCGGCTCGGATTACGAAGGCATGACCATTGACGGCATCGATGTATCAACCTTGCTCAAGGTTTATGCCGAAGCCCAATCCGAAACACCATGCGTGGCCTGAGGGCATCATGAAAGTCGAACCTCAACGTTTATTAGAACGCATCCGGCGTGAAGATCCGGAAGGGGCGCGGTTGATTGATGACTTGCTGCATCGCCTGCCGGATCTTTCTCGTCAGGCGGACCGTTTGGGCGAACTGCCTGAACAGTTTTGGCGGAATCTACCGCTAGGAATACTCAACCGCGTCAATATACCGGTGGAATTCGGTGGCCTTGCGCTTACATCGACTGCATTGCGTCGAGTCGTCGTGTTTGAGCAAGTAGGCCAAGCGTGTCCCGCATTGCCGATTGGCATGCCGGGGCCGGGATTGTCGATGCCGCCGGTGTTATCGCTGGGTACACCGGAGCAGAAGACCGAATATTTCCGCCGCTTTCAAACCGATAACCGGCCCGTATGGGGCGCATTCGCCATTACGGAACCTGCGGTGGGTTCCGATGCGACGGCTATTCGAACCACTGCAACGGACGATGGCGACGGTTATGTCATTAACGGCGAGAAGTGCTTTATCACTAATGGCGCAAGAGCCGACGTGGTCGTGGTTTTCGCATCACTCAATAGGGATAAGGGCAGATTCGGTATTCGCGCATTCGTCGTTCCGAGAGAAACGCCAGGCTTCTCCGTTATCCGCTTGGAAAACATGATGGGCTTGCGGGTGAGCCAGTTGGCATCGCTATCTTTCGATAACTGCAAAGTATCGAAAGATCAAATGCTCGGTCACAACGGTAAGCGCGGCCCGCTCATCGATGCCTTTACCGGTGCGCAAAGCGCATGGGACTACATGCGGCCGGTGCTGTCGGCATTGATCAACGGTAGCTCGCTGGGCATTTTGGCCTATGCGGAACGGTTGTTAAACGAGGGTGTTGTTCCTATTTCCCGTTCGGCAATTCATACGATACGCGAAGAAATCGCACTGTATAAGGAGAAGGTGCGGTCGGCGCAATTAATCGTTTATCGCGCAGCATGGAAATACGACACCGGTGATCGGTCATCGCTCGATGCATCCATGGCAAAAGCCTATTCATCATCGTTGGCCATGGAAATCGCTAATCGACTGTGCACGGCGTTTTCGCTTAATGGTGTATTGACAGGAAGCCGCTTCGAAAAATTTTATCGGGATGCTAAGGCCTTCGACATTCTCGAAGGGACCGGCGATATGCACCGCTTGATGATTGCTCGCGCGTATCAAGCGGCAGCATAAAAATGGCAGGACTGACAAAAAATTGTCCCAGCAAGACGAGCCGACGCAGACAGTACAAGTAGGCGTAGCAGGGGTTTCGGGAAGCATGCTTCCCGCCTGCGAAGCGGTCTGCGTGTGCAAACGCAGACGCGCCCTGCAAGGGCGGCAAGGAGGCGTAACGCCGCTGGGGCAGTTTTGCGTAAGTCCACAAGGGGTTTGCAGGGAGGATAATATGAACTCATGTGTAGAAAATGATATTGCGGACGTTTCCTTCGAGGACTCTCCTCAGGAGGCACTCTTCGTTGATGCCGCGAAAAAGTTAGCCTTGGCGATCGATGCAAGCCGCATGGCTAGCGCGATTCCGCCGGTGAAAGCCGCCGGGTTCGTGTGCGAGATTAAGCAATTGGGGATCGCTGAATTCCTCACGGATGGGGACGAGGCTGCTGATAATCCGGCGAGAGTGCTTTTCCTTATAGCCGAAGCGTTGGCAACGGCGGATGTGGAAGTGGCCTGGCGCGGACTCATCGATTTGCCGGCGACTTTATTGCGCACATGTTTGTCCGAAGTATCGGCGGAAAACAGCATCGACGCATTGGCGTTTCCTTACGGTCGTAACGATATCGCCGACGGTAGCGAATGGGTATTGTTTTGGCCACACGGTGAATTGCCTGCGCGTACTTGTTTATGGAGTCCGGTTCATAACGGCCTATTGAGATATGGCGCAGAAGCATTTACATCGTCGAGAACTACAGCCGATGATTCGCATCGCTTGCTAGGTTTTAGCGATGCCAGTGCGACTCGAATCGATGTATCAACGGACTGTGAAAAATTCGAACAACTTCCAATCACCAGCGACCAACGTACTTTTATCAAAGCGCATCTATTGGCACTGCTAGGCGGACTTTTATCGGGCGCTATACAACGACTCGTCATTGAAGCATATGCCTACGCCGCTATGCGAGAGTCATTCGGAAAGCCCATATCGCAGCATCAAGCTGTTGCCGTTCGTCTTGCGGATATCGCGCTTAATCGAGACACGACGCGGTTGTGTTTGCTCGATACGCTGCAATTTCCCCATTGGCAGGACGATGCGCGCCTTACCGTGGTAGCACGCTATTTAAGTGAAACCGTTTGTGATATCGCTCGCGACACGGTGCAGATCGCCGCCGCTCACGGTTACGTGGAAGGTTTGCCCTTCAAGCGGTTGTTCGAACAAACAAGAACCTTGTCGACGATTTTATCGATTGCGATTGGATAAAGGAAGAGCCATGAACGATTCCTATTTATTGCATCATCTGGTGGAAAAGAGCGCTGAGTCGGCTTCCGATCGTATGGCGCTCAAAGTGCGCGAGTGCGGCCTCAGTTATGGTGAACTGGCGGCGATGCAAGCGGGATTCGCTTATGGCTTATGCGAGGCCGGCATCAAGCGAACAGAGCGAGTGGGTGTTTTTCTGAACAAGTCGTTCGAGACGGTTGCCGCTGCATTCGGCGCCGCGAAAGCAGGTTGTGCGTTCGTGCCGGTCAATCCGGTGCTGAAGCCATTGCAAGTCGCTCATATTCTCAACGATTGCAATGTTCGTATATTGGTGACATCGCCGGAACGATTGGCGTCCCTTGAATGCGTGCTAGTTGATTGCCGCGACTTAAAGCTTGTGGTCGTGGTTGGCGATATGCAGCGCTGCGCCGGTATTAATGGTCCTGACATGATTAGTTGGCGTGATTTCACATCCGCGACGCCGCGAATATTATCTCGCGTTACCGATATGGACATGGCGGCGATTCTTTATACATCGGGCAGCACTGGGAAACCTAAGGGTGTGGTGCTGTCTCACCGCAATCTCGTTGCCGGTGCGAAGAGTGTTTCGAGTTATCTTGCCAATAATGCTGACGACAGAATTTTAGCCGTGCTGCCATTGTCTTTCGATGCGGGATTTTCGCAATTGACGACCGCATTTCATGTCGGCGCTCGCGCTGTGCTGCTCGACTATCTAGTGCCCAACGAAGTCATCAAAGTATTGGCGCGCGAAGAAATTACCGGTCTTACCGCAGTGCCGCCGTTGTGGATTCAATTGGCCGAGTTAGAGTGGCCATCGCACATTACCGATCATTTGCGGTACATCGCTAATACCGGTGGCAAGATGCCGTCCGAAGTGTTGTCTCGACTAAGAAAGCAATTGCCGCGCACGCGTCCTTTCCTGATGTATGGTTTGACTGAAGCATTCCGCTCAACGTTTTTATCGCCGGAAGAAGTTGATCGCCGTCCCGATTCCATCGGCAAAGCGATTCCCAATGCGGAGATTCTGGTGTTGCGTAGCGATGGCACGCCATGCGAACCGAACGAACCGGGCGAACTGGTGCATCGCGGTCCGTTGGTTAGCATGGGTTATTGGAACGATCCGCAAAAAACTGCCGAACGTTTCAAACCGTTGCCATCGCAGCCAAATGGACTCGTATTTACCGAACACGCGGTGTTCTCCGGCGACACGGTGCGCATGGATGAAGAAGGTTATTTGTATTTCATCGGACGTAAAGACGAGATGATTAAAACGTCCGGCTATCGCGTGAGCCCGGTGGAAGTGGAAGAGGCGGTGTACGCATCCGGCGCTGCGGCTGAAGCGGCGGCATTGGGTATCGAACATCCGAAATTAGGACAAGCGATTGTTGTTGTGGCAATACCTAAGGATGGTGGGTCGCTGACTTCGGCTGCACTTATTGAAGCCTGCAGACAACGTTTGCCGGCTTATATGGTGCCTGCGAAAGTCGACATTCGCACCGGTTCTTTGCCACGTAATCCCAATGGGAAAATCGATAGAAAAACCCTGGCGTTGGAATTACAGCATGCGTTCGTCGCTTCCGCGAATGAAAGCGTATCTGCTTTTGCTAAAGCGAGCTGACATGGTCTCTCTTGCTAAACAAAGTTTGTTGTATGAATGGAAGCGATTCTTGGCTGCGGTATTAGCCATCGCGTTTTCAGGGCTATTGGTGTTGGTGCAATTGGCATTGTTGCTCGGTATGTTCGGGACATCATCTACTTACGTCGATTACTCGCCCGCTCAGCTCTGGGTTGGATATCCAGGTACGCCTAGTGTGGATTTGGGACGCGCTATCGACGCGAATGCGGAAGTGCATATTCGTATGCACTCCAATGTGGATCGCATCGAAAAGCTGTTGTTCGTCGTGGCCTACTGGCGCATACCGTCGGTTGATGGATTGACTAATCGTGGTTCTGTGCAAAGCTTTGTGCTGGGTGTGGATACCCATAGCGATGGTCTGGCGCTTTCAAAAGTATTGCCGCCGGAATTGCGTCGCCGTCTCGATTGGCCCATGAGTGTTGTGATCGATGCAGCGGATCGCGAGAAGCTAGGCGCCGACGTGGGGAAAGTCGTTGAGCTGGGCGGTAAGCGAGTCACTGTTGTTGGCACCGTCAACGGCATGCGCGCAATCGCCGGCAGTAATGTAGTCGCATCGCTGGATACCGCGAGAGCCATCGAAGGCATCGGCAATAAGGGAACGGACAGTGTGACGTATCTGTTGCTGACATTGAAAAATCCTGCCTTGGCTGAACAAACTCGTGCCGATTTGCAACCGCAAGGACCGAGAAAGCCTTATTCCGTATGGGTGGCCGATAGTTTTTCCGCACAGTCGCAACTTTATTGGCTGACTGCTTCTGGCGCCGGCGCTGGGTTTTTATTCAGTTCTATTTTGGGTTTGATCGTCGGCATTGTGATTACCAGTCAAGTATTGACCGGGGCGATTTTGGCGAGCATTCGAGAATATGCGGTTCTGCGTGCGCTCGGTGTACCGGTTAAGCGGCTTGCCGGTGTCGTGATCGAACAAGCGAGTTGGGTGGGTGTCGCAGGTCTCATAGTCGGTGCGGTGTGCGTTGGTCTTATTGGTTGGGTTGCCCATAGTAATTATGTGGCGATTCGGTTTCCGTGGTGGTCCGTATTGAGCACGATGATTCTGGTCATGGTGATTGCAATCGCATCGGGTTTATTGGCATTACGCGGATTATTTCGCGCCGATCCCGCCGCAATGTTGAGGTGAGCAATGGACGCAAGCATTAAAGCGATAGATCTATACAAATCGTTCTCCAACGGCGGACCAGCTAACGCGGTCATTCGTGGGTTGTCGCTGGAGATACGGCCCGGCAAGTTGACGTTTATCGTTGGCCCTTCGGGGTGCGGGAAAAGTACGTTGTTGGCGTTGTTGTCCGGTTTACAGCGGCCTGATGACGGCGATGTCACCGTGTTTGGTGAACGCCTTTGGAAAAAAAGCGCGAAGCAACTCGATGCGTTTCGTCTTGCTCACTGCGGATTCGTATTTCAAGGGTTCCATTTGTTTTCTGCGCTGACCGCGCTAGAGCAAGTCATGCTTCCTATCGAATATGCGGGTGTTCGCAACGCCAAGGATGCGGCTATGCATGCGCTTCATTCGGTGGGATTAGTCGATAAAGCCCATTTAAGGCCGAATGAGCTTTCTGGTGGAGAAAAGCAGCGTGTCGCTATCGCCAGAGCCGTCGTGAAAAAGCCATCGCTGATTTTCGCCGACGAACCAACATCCGCGCTCGATGCGGCCAACGGGCAAATCGTGAGCGATCTATTGCATCGGATAGCGAGAGAGCATGGCACGACGATTTTGTGTGTGACCCACGATCCCCGTGTGCTCAAGCATGCGGATCGTGTTGTGGAGTTGGAAGACGGACGGATTATGTCCGATAGCGATGTGCAGCGAGGAGTTGCTACCGGTGCGTTGAAAGTTATTTGTTGATGTTATACCCCTCTCCCGCAGGCGGGAGAAGGGGGGCATCCTCATAATTAATTGTTTGCAAAATATTTAAGGACTTTTTCATGAAGCGAGCGCTTGTTTTATCGTTATTGGGGCTGCAACTCGCCGCTATTCAAGGTTGTTCGGAACCACAGGCTAGTCAGAGTTCATCGACCAATACTGCGGCACGTCCCAACGCGAGCTATAGCCAAACCGAGCAATTCGCCGCGGTTGCGAAAGGCCGTGTCGATCTCGAAGGTGGTTTGATTCGTTTGGCTGCGTCGCGTGAAGGCGTTATTCAGCAAGTGCTGGTTGAAGAGGGCGATCAAATCAAAAAGGGACAACTCCTTGCCGTCATCGACGATAAATCGGCCCAAGTTAATTTACTAGTGGCTCAGCGGGAACATCAGCAGGCCGCCAGCGCTGAGCCGGTTTTGCATTTGCGATTAAAGAGCGCCGAGCGCGAACTCAAGCGGCAAGAAGCATTATTGCCGTTGGAAGCAGCACCGAGAATGAGCTATGACGCCGCTGTCGATCAAGTGGCATTGACCAAGGCGGAGATCGAGCAAGCTCGCGCAAGCACGGCTGCCGCGCAATCGCGATTGAAAGTGGCGGAATACGAAATCGAACAGCGGCGAGTTCGCGCACCGTTGGATGGCGTGATTGTGAAGCGGCTTGCGCGAGTCGGCGATGGTGTGTCGACGATGAACGTGACGCCTTTGTTTTTATTCGCACCGAATTCACCGCGCATCGTAAGAGCTGAGTTGGAAGAACGGTATGTGCCGAATATCAAATCGGGGATGAAAGCGGTCATTGTTTCGGAAGCGAACGAATCCGTCAGTTTCCCGGCGAAAGTGTTACGCGTCGGGCAAGTCTTTAATCAGCGGCAACCGGGTGATGATCCTAGCGAACGCGTAGATGTTCGCGCCGTCGAAGTTGTATTGCAGCCTACCGATACGGCGGCAGATAAATCGTTGTTGCTCGGTCAGCGAGTCTTGGTAAAAATCCAGCGCGGATAATGGAGCAGCGGCAATGAAAATATCTCAATTCGAATTTTTATCGCAGCGCGTTACATTAATGTCGCTGGCTTTATTGCTGGTAGGTTGTGCCACAGCACCCGAAATTCAACGGCCCACATTGTCGGTGCCCGATGCATTCCAAACCCGATCCACCAATCCGGCGCAGCTCATTCCCGCCGGTAAACCATGGTGGAACGCGTTGGGAGATGCAATGCTCGATAAACTTGTCGATACCGCTTTCGAAAACAATCGCGATGTATCGCAAGCCATCGCGCGGATCGAACAAGCGCGTGCGCGTACAACCGATGCACGCGGCGCAATGAAGCCGCAGGTTGGTGTTGGTGCGCTTATCGAGCGTCGCGACGATGGTCGTGATATATCGGCCACCGGAAATTTTAATCCGACGCTACATGCGAGCTATGAAGCGGATTTGTTCGGTCGTCTTCGTTCGGCCATTAAAAGCAGCGATGCAAGTTTGCGCGCTAGTGAAGAAGATCTTGCCGCGCTGAAAGTGTCATTGGCGGCTGATGTGGTTGGTGCTTATTTGCAGTTGCGTTACGCCGATTTGCGGCTTGTGGTTTATGGAGATCGTTATAACGCGTTGCGCGATCTTCTGGCCATTGATCGAGTGCGCCTAGAAACCGGTGTGACCGATGCATCGGGGCTTGCAAGAACACAAGCCGATCTCGATCAAGTCATATCCGATCGGGCAGCCGCTGAACGGGAGCGGGCGGAGGCGGAAGCGCGTTTGGCAACGTTAACAGCGACGCCCGGTTTGCGAATCGCTGCAGCGGGATCAACCCGTTTATTGCCGATTCCATTTGCCGATACGCCCGCCGCCGTATTGCGCAGGAGACCTGATATTCGAGCAGCCGAGGCGCGTCTCATGGCTGCGAACGCGCAAGCATACCAAGCTTATGCGGCGCGTTTCCCGGGGCTAACCTTATCCACTAGCGCTGGTTTCGCTTCGACACAATTTCACACGGTGCTGGAACGGGCATCGTTAAGTTGGGCGGTCAGCGCTTTACTCGATGCGACTCTATTCGATGGCGGCCGGCGCGAAGCACAGCAAACCGGCGCGATGGCACAAGCACGTGAAGTGGCCGCAGCGACAGACGCGGCGGTATTGCGTGCCATGGAAGAAATAGAAACGGCATTGTCGGCTTATGAAGTGGAAGATCGCGCTCTACAGGCAATTAGCGATGCATTCGCACAAACGCAGCGTTTGGAAAAATTGGCGGAAACGCAACGCGCTGCCGGCGCCGTCGGCAGGCAAGCTGTATTGGAAGCGAAGCTTGCATCGCAATCGGCTGAGCTGAATAGGCTTGGCCACGAGCGCGCAAGGCAAGTGGCGGTTGTTAATGCGGCCCGTGCCTTAGCGCTGTGAAGGCGTTACTACGCGGTGGTTTTTGCTTGTGGAGAGGTTAACCGTGCTAATAAAGGTTCGAGAAGCTCATCGGGATTGTCGTAACCTTGCTGCACGGCAGAGACGAATAATGCCAGGTGGTTAAATATTTCCGCCGCGAGTTCAGCATCGGCTTGCGCCGCTGGACCTGTGGCCGTGACGAATTTTTGCACCAATTGCTGACCGGCCTTCAAAAGCGTGGCTGCCGCTTTGCTTTCCAATATGACCAATACACCTTCCAATTGCTTGATGATATCCGGCAGTCGCGCCAACTCGCCGCGATCGGCAGGATCGCGGAAAAAGGCGTCGAGCAATTCTTCGATTCGATTGAGCGCCGCGATACTTTCTTGCCCTAACTTCTGAAAGAGTTTCCTCTCCTGAGCGGTTCGACGCACATCCACCAGATGCACTGTGCCCGACGGTAATGGCCGGTTTTTTAATGCGGCGGTTAGACGCATTACTCGTGTTTGCGTCATGCTGTCGAAGTTGGAACCTAGCTCTTCCCAATTATCCAAACCATCCTTTGCGGCAAGCAGCATGGTCGCGATCTCCATCGCCAGATTGTCCGCTGGAATACGCGGATTAGTCATCAAATCGTTGCCTACTTCGGCGAGCTTGGTAAAAATGGCGCGAAGGGATTTATTGGTAACGCTGCGTCCGAAATTATTGAGCTGGGCGGTTTCGGCGGCAAACTGCGCGAGGTATTGTTGATCGCCTCCGCTGACCTGATTCCACGTTTCTTGTACCGTCATCAATTGTGTTTTGATATCGCTGAGCAGTATTTTTACTCGTGTGCTTCCCGGATCTTCCTGAGACGCCGGAGGCAGAAGATTTCTGAGCTGATATACATCGTGAATTTCACGTAAGCGATTGGTCGATGCGGATTGGTGTGCGACGGCGAATAAATACTCGCGTAGCAATCGTTCGGATACTGCCGCGGTGCCGTCGATTTGATGCTTCATTTCGACATCGATTCGCCCGCAAAGTTGTTTTTGGAATCCGCCGAGAGGCGTGGATGTCTTGGCCAATCCTTGTAGAAATCCGGATGCGATCCACCAAAAAAGGCGCGAAGACGCGGGTTGTATCGCTTCGATTGCTGCCACTATTTCGGCCATCGCGGCTAAATGCTGTTGGCAATCGGGCTTCCGGAGCACTTGCAGCAATTCCTTTTGAAACTCCATGCGCTTCAACGTGAGCTGCCGCGTTAAGTCCGGTCCACGCTGGGTGGCTTCGCTATCGATAAAACGGGGGCTTTTAGAAAACCTCGGAAAAAATAAATCGACCGCGCTAGCCCTCTCGGAACCGAGAGCGGCGAGGACACTACGATATTCCGGATAAAGCACAAGCGGACGGTTGCGCTCACCGCGCATTAAACCTTCGAGGTATCGATTGACTGCCTTGATGGCACTACGGGCCGTCCCGATAGTTTCGCGCTTCATTGGGACATCGCCTCGGCCCATTGCTTCCACCAGTTTTTCGATCGCCCCGGATACCAGCGTCACAGGCTCCAATCCGACCATGCGAAGCGCACCGGTGACTTGATGTAAATGTGCTACGACTTGGCGGATGAGATTGGGATGATCGGCTTTTGATTCTAATTGGGAAACTCCTTCGTCGGCGTGAGCTAGCGCAAAGGTGATTTCCGATTTGACCCAAGAAAGAGGGCCGATGTCGAACTCATCTACCATGGCTGCCGAGGCGGTTTGTTGCGTTGGCTTATCGGACATTTCTCGACCTCATGCCTGAAGGGTAAGCGACTTCAATTGTAGTGTGATGTAACGTGAAGCCACAAGTAGCCGCGTGAGTATGTAACACGGCACCGAAAATGAATTGTGGCATTCTTCACAACTTACGGGAAAATCGTGAGCGCTGTTTAGAGCGGATTTCGACTGAATGTACGGTATCGTTGTCCCCAAATGGGGAAGCCCGCTAGGCGTCGCGACGCGGCTAATGGTTTACTCCCCTTAGCAAGGAGCGCAACGACGCGGGGGCCGCATTTGGGGGGCAACCCGGAGGGCTGAGTTTCAACGATACCGTACATTCAGTCGAAATCCGCTCTAGTGAAAGGTTATTTGCCTGCGCTATCTGCACAAGGTCTTTGAATCAATGTGATATGACTCATAGTGCCTACATGACCTGGCTGCTACGGTAAGCTTTGCTTCGGATACCACAGACACGGCTATTGAAACGCACGAATGTGCGGCTATAACACCGATGGCCTGACTGCATCCGTCGGGGCATTAAGACGATCATTCAAACAGGACAACATGATGCGACATTTACTGCTCGTTGACGATGAAATCAATGTTCTGCATGCATTGCGACGCGGACTCAGTAGTAGTTTTCAAGGTGAAAGTTTTCGAATCGAAACCTTCGATGATCCGCAACAAGCCTTGGAACGAGTCAAAGAAGCTGCCTTCGATGTGATTATCTCGGACTATCGCATGCCGGTAATGACCGGTGTCGTTTTTCTAAAGCAAGTAAAGGAAATTCAGCCGGACGCCGTACGGTTGATCCTCAGCGCATCCACCGATTTTGAAGCCGTTAAAACCGCGATCAACGATGCTGCCGTTTTTCGTTTTTTAACCAAGCCATGGGAACAACTGGAGTTAAATAACATTATTCAACTGGCATTCACGCAAAGAGACCAACTCCTTGAAGAGCGGCGTTTAGCCGACGAGAGCCGAATGCTGCGCGGTGAGATGACGCCCGAGGAGGTGGAAGCGAGGCGCTTGGAAGAAGCCGAACCGGGAATAACCAAGGTTAATTGGGGGCCGGGCGGCTCCGTGTTGCTCGAAGATCTATAAAGCCATCTCACCAATATCCGGACATGCATGGATATTGGTGAGATGAATTCTAGTCATTTCTACAAATCTCTATCGGTTCACGATGGCGTTTCTCACGCCTGATTCTTGATGGGCTCGATACGCCCAATGGTGTTAGCATGCCTCTTGCATTAAAAAATGCAACAACTTTCATGAATCCACATGAGCCGAGGATAAATTGACGCAAGAAAATCGTAAGGTCAATCTCGCGATGTTAACGATCGCAGCCATAGGCGTAGTCTACGGCGATATCGGAACCAGTCCGCTTTATACGATGAAAGCGGTGTTTTCTAAGGAATACGGCTTACCACTTAATGAAATGACACTACTGGGTGTCGTGTCGCTGATTTTCTGGGGGCTGGTCGTTGTGGTTTCGTTGAAATATGTAACGTTAGTCCTTCGGGCCGATAACGGCGGGGAGGGCGGTGTGATGGCGCTATTATCGCTTGCATCAAACTCCGTGAAGAAAAAATCCGATTGGCAGTATCCACTTATTCTGATCGGGTTATTCGGCGCCTCATTATTTTATGGCGACGGCATCATTACGCCGGCCATTTCGGTGTTGTCGGCAGTAGAGGGGCTTGAAATCGCAGCACCTGCGTTAAAGCATTATGTGGTGCCATTGACGGTAATCATATTAGTAACGTTGTATGCGGTTCAGCGAAAGGGCTCCGCGCAAATCGGCAAATGGTTCGGACCGATTATGCTCCTTTGGTTCATGACGCTGGCCATCATGGGAATCGTGAACATTATCCAAGCGCCGGTTATTCTTGCAGCGCTGAATCCTATCTACGCCGTCCGTTTCATTGTTGAAAGCCGCTGGCTAGCGTTTGTAGCTCTGGGGGCTGTCGTGCTGGCATTGACGGGCGCCGAGGCGCTTTATGCGGATATGGGACATTTCGGCAAACGGCCCATTCGGGTTGCTTGGTTCCTTATCGTTTTTCCCGCGTTGATATTGAATTACTTTGGCCAAGGAGCGCTTCTATTATCCAATCCGGAGGCGATTTCCAACCCTTTTTATCAAATGCTCGGATCGTGGAGTATTTATCCTCTCGTCGTTCTTTCAACGATGGCGACGGTCATCGCATCGCAATCGACCATCTCGGGAACGTTCTCGGTGACGCAACAGGCTATTTCTCTGGGCGTGCTACCGCGTATGCGAGTCATTTATACATCCGAGCATGAAATCGGCCAGGTTTATCTGCCGTTAGTGAATTGGTTGCAACTGACGGCGGTTGTTATAGCGGTTATCGGTTTCGGATCATCCGACAGTCTCGCGGCTGCCTATGGCATCGCAGTGACAGGCACGATGTTGACTACAACGGTGCTGACTTTCTTTGTTATTTATTACGGATGGAATTACAACCTTATCGTTGGCTTGCTAGCGACCGGTTTTTTTCTTGTCATCGATGTGGTTTTGTTTTCGGCGAATACATTAAAGATCGTGCAAGGGGGATGGTTGCCGCTGCTGCTTGGCATTGTCATGTTGACGATCATGCTGACCTGGAGAACCGGGCGAAAAATATTGTTCGATAATTTGCAGGCGAATGCCATCTTAGTGAACGAATTTCAGAAATCGTTACTTGCCCATCCTCCTCCTATAGTGGAAGGAACCGCGATATTTTTTAGAAGCGAAAGCGAAGGTATCCCGCATGCGATGTTACATAACTTATCCCATAACAAAGTATTGCATGAAAGGGTTGTTTTTCTTACGGCGATTAACGTTGGTGTGCCGATGGTTCCCTTGGAAGAGCGTGTAAATATAACGACGCTAGGCCATAACTGGTATCAAATTAACGTGTATTACGGCTTTAAGGACGAAAGAGATATTCCGCAAGCGCTTAGTCTATGTAATGCCTGTGGCTTAACTTTTAATATGATGGAAACTTCGTTTTTCATCGCGCGACAAAATGTGATTCCTACTATTCGAGGCGGCATGGCGCTATGGCGAGAAGGAGTTTTTGCGGCGATGCATAGGAATGCGCGCGATGCCGCCGATTATTATCATGTACCGAGCAATCGAGTGATCGAATTAGGAACGCAGATCGAGATATGACGCGTGGGGAACTGTACAAATGAAAATCCATTCTTAACCCTGTAAAGAGTTAAGAATGGTAAATATGAACTACCGGCACGGTATAACCGTTAGTGGAGAGGCGGTCCTTTGTTTTTCTTCCGGTAGTCATTAAGCACTTTTAAATCATTGATGCCTTCTTGAATATCAATTAGCTTTTCTTGGTAATTCTCCAAGTCGATATAAATTTTGTTGCCGAGTGGAGCGAGTTGATCGGTAAATACCTGATACGCTTTTTTCCTCAGTTCGACCGCTTCGTGAAAGCCTGCGGTATAGGTATTCAGCATTTCGTGAAAAGATTGAAGTGCAGCATGGGAGGACTTCGACTTCGCGTTTTTCATTACTTCTTCAAGTTTCGTTTTGGCCGAATCGATTGCATGATGGGCGTCTTCGACTAAGCGCTCATCCCCCTTTAGTAGATAACTTACGACAGCGACGTTGGCTATTTGTACGTCCAGGACGACTGCGGTGGTTAACGCGGCATTCTTGTGCAAAATGGTGTTCGCTGATTGCGCCAGATTGGAAAAGCCAACCATTACTTTCGTTTGAACCAACTCTTGATACTCGGAGAATTTGTCGTGCACTTCTTGCGTAAGATTTAGCCACTCGCGAAGATCGGCCATGAATGGCTGGATCAGATCGAGTTGTCCTCCTCGTTCCACCATGTTGTCGCACTCCTCGAGAAATTCGAGGGCTAATTCGATTAACAGCTTAACTTCGCCATAGCGTTGTTCGTCGGCGCAGATAACGTAGTCGCGAATGGCTGTGCGGGCGGCAATATGGTTCTGCAAAGCACCCGAAATGTTGTTGCTGAGCGCTGCCACTGCATTAAGGTGATCAAAGGCCTTTCCAACCGACATGTTAAGCCCTCCCTCGGAGATGGTTTGTGCCGCGAGGAATATCTGCGATACGCTGCTCGCGACAATTTGAATTTATTCGCGATAGATGCGTACGCACGAGGCATGCCAGCAATGAGGTTTTAATAACCGGTTATTTTGATTCGGGATTTTTCTTTAAGCTGGGAAAGTGCTTTGCGGAAACGAAAGAAACAGTTCGTTTATTTCATTCAAATTTGATAGCGATACCGGACGGTGAGAGGAAATCCGCTCTACGTTACGAAAAGGCTGTTTTAAGGAAGCTCCTCCACCCGCAGCCATATTCGCCTATCGCCCTGACCAGTTCGAGTTGAGTAGCTTGTCGCGCTTTTATTGTCTTCAGACTGGTTGTCCTGCATGCCGCTCAATTCGATCCACTCGCCCAGTTGTCCGCTAACGGTAGTGGATAGTCGCTGTAAGTTTATATCGCGGGAACCGGTATAGTTCACTGTGTCGTGGGTGGGACTGATTTCCAGCGTCACGCGATTACCGGCGATGGCCGGTGCCGCGTAGAAGCCGGTGCCGATATCGCGATAGACGATGGAATCGGAAACAATGGCGCCATTCGGCGTCAATACGACTTGATGCAACGGCAAAGCGATGGACTGGCCGATTTGAATGTACGCCTTACCGCCTTCGAGGACTTGCAATTGCTGAGAGACGTTATCGGACGTACTACCGCGCGTGCCGTAACTGCGACCCCGCACAACATTATCGCCGCGTCGGATGTCGACTGTAGTGCCGGGCGGCATTACGTTGCGCTGCTGAATAATGCGAGCGTTGCCGCTAGTGATGCTGCCGGAAATTGCACCACCTGTTTCGCTGCCGCTCCAATCGCGATCTTGTTTCACGGTGATCATGAGGCGTCGCAATGGTTGATCGAGTGATGTAATCAGGTCTTGGATTTCCCCTCGGTTTTTTACGGATGCGCGTAAAAATATTTGATAGCCTGTTCCGCTCACCGCGCCGCCGGCTTCTACAAAAGGCGTGATTTGCGGCAGTATTTGTTCGGCTGAACGATTACGAAGCTTGATGATTTCAAGCGATTGCTCTGCCGATGCAGGCAAAATGAAAACAGCGAGAAGTAATAAGCCTATAAGCAAGCGGCGCATAGAGGGTTTGTAATTATCGGTCGGGGAGCGGAATGAATTCCGTTTCGCCGGGGATTGCCGGAAATTGCTGCGCTTTCCATCGTTGCTTTGCATCCTCGATCAGTTCTTTCGAACTGGCGACGAAGTTCCACCAAATAAAGCGGTCCCCCATTTTATCGCCGCCCATGAGCATCAAACGGCTTTTACCGATGGCGGTGATTACTACAGGGTTCGTGTGTTTTACGGCAACAAGATGTTGCGGTGGAATCGATCGTCCGTCGATGGTTACATCGCCTTCCACTACATATATACCTCGTTCTTCATGTTCGGCCGGTAGTTCGAAGCGAGCACCGGGTTGCATATGGACTGCTATGTAGAACATTGCGGAGAATGTTGGTGCCGGTGAAGTCTCGCCGAACGACGTTCCGGCAATCAGTGACATATCGATGCCGTTGTCGGTTATTCGAGGCAATGTAGTGCTCGCATGATGGCTGAATCCGGGATCTCCTTGTTCGTTTGACTCCGGCAATGCAATCCAGGTTTGAATGCCATGGAGCTGCGATCCGGTTGTGCGCGCTTTCATTCCGGTGCGCTCAGAGTGGACGATGCCTCGCCCTGCGGTCATCCAATTTACATCGCCCGGCGTAATTTCTTGTATGGAACCTAAACTATCCCGATGCACCATATCTCCGCTGAATAGGTAGGTGACGGTAGCTAAACCGATATGCGGGTGCGGCCTCACATCTACGCCTTGGCTCGGTAAAAAAGTCACTGGACCCATGTGATCGAAAAAGACGAAGGGGCCTACCATCCTTTGTGCGCTGCTTGGTAGAACGCGATTGACTTCCAGGCCACCGATATCGTGAGTGCGCGGCTTGACCAATATGAACGTTTCGAGAGAGGAAGTCATATTTTTAGCGTGTCCAAATAAAGTCGAATTATGTAAATGTGCCTTTGCCGATGGTGATGGCAAAGGAGCGGTAACGCTAAGAGATAGACTGGATGTTAACTGGCTCAAAGGCCGCTGTCATTAGACTTCTTTCGTAGCCGTAGCGAATGGGGCCAGGTTGAGCCCTGTGCAAGAGGTTTCGAAAGAAGTTTATTAGGACGTCAGATAATTTTAAGTACCACCTTGCCTCGTACATGTTTAGCCAATACGGCATCTAATGCGTCGGATGCGCGTTTGAAGGGGAACACATCTTGAATGACGACAAAGAGGCCTCCATTGTCGATCAAATCGGTAATGAGCGCTAATCGATTCGCATCGGCGCGTACGATGTAATTTCGTTTGATTTCTACATCCGGACGATGGACGGAAACTGAACCCAAGAGATCTACCATACGTCCGCCTTCCCGCATCACCTGCACCGCGTGGTTAGCCATTTCGCCTGCAACACAATTCAACACTTTGTCCACGCCTTTCGGATACCGCGCGCGAATGACGCCGATCATATCTTCGGCCGTATAGTCGATTACCGTTTCTGCGCCTAGCGTGCGTACGAAGTCATGGTTTTGTCTTCTGGCTGTTGCGACAATGCGTGCGCCTAGCCGTTTGGCAATTTGGACTGCAAGATGACCGACACCGCCGGCTGCTCCAGTAATGAGCAAGACATCGCCGGATTGCACTTGCAGAATATCGATTAACGTTTCGTGTGCCGTCAGACCGACAACGGGCACTGCGCTTGCTTCGGTCAAATTGAGGGAGGTCGGCATGCGAGCGACATAAGACTCGGGCACTTGCATATATTCGGCCCACGCGCCGTTATCTTGTAGTGGATAGCCGCATGTGTATACCGAATCGTTTTCGGCGAATCGGGTTACATTAGGACCGACGGCTGCGACTGTGCCTGCACCGGCCAAGCCTAGCACCAGAGGAAACGGACGATCCATACGCCAGACGCCTGTTCGTATGTGTTCGTCCCAGTCGCCGACTTCTGCACTGTGCATTTGAATTAATACAGAATCGGGTTTCAACGTGGGCATTCGTAATTCCATGAGCCGCATAGGACCGCCATAGGCGTTGATTGCCCAACCGTGCATCGTGGCTTTCATTGTAGGTGTGGCGCTCATTACTTTCATAAAATATTCCATCAGGTAAGCGAATAGACAAAGCACCGCTAAGCGATTGCTTAAAGACCAATCGGGTAAAGCGGCCCGTTTGATACTTTGACCTTGGATCTAGCTCAAGATATTCAAGCCTGGAAGAAAAAAGTTTTATTCGGCGAGAAAAAATGCTTAGAGGGACAATCGCATGAACGCCACAAAGCATCGTTCATAGATGCGCTAGATACTGATGGCGAATTCGAATGCGGCACGAAATGTGTCTTCATCGTTTGGACGCTATTACGATTTTAACGAAGATCAACAACGTCGCTATACCGTGCAAGTCCGCAATCATGCTTTTGCTAAATATGGCACATCTGCAATTTGCGATCGGTTTTTTAAAAATGCCATTACTTATTTTATATATATCAATATATTAAGTTGTTATTTGCCGGGTAAATAGTGGCAAATATCTTGCTTCCAATTTATGAAGTATTTTGTATGCATGCTTCAAGGATAAACCGAACAAAGCGTAGAGGCGGACAAAATAATGAATGAACAACCTTCCGAAACGACTGGATTAGGTGCCGATTCAGCTGATGAAAATATCTCATCATCCTCTGACAGACAGGTAAGTAGCGAAGTGGGAGAGCCTAGTGCTAGCGCGCCGCAAAAAACGATAAGTGGTACTTCAGAGACGCTTAAATTTTTCCAAGACCGTTTCAATTGGATAAATAAAAATCTTTACCCGCGCATCAATGCATTACATGAAAAAGATGATGAAGTGATGGAACCGTTGGTAGAGCGATATAACGACTTAGCTGAAGACTTAATCAGCATTATTCTGGATATTGATGAGGGGCGCCCAAGAGCGGCGTATTTGGGCCCGGATTATCAACAGGATCTAATAAATGACATAAAAAAATTGCACGATGATATAGAGCTGGCAGAGAAAAATATTGAAGAAATATTGAAAGCCATAACGCATATAGAAAAAGGGCAACAATCTCAGGTGATGATCGATTTTCTAACCAGATTGCCTAGGAACCCGGTTACCAAAAAGCCGGACACGGGAAAACTCTTAAATGTTGCCGACAGACGTTTATTCGCTCGCGCGCGATTGAGAGTGGGAACGGAGAACTGGAATACATGGCAATCGTTGCAAGATGTACAGGAACGCCGTCGAATAGAATTTCTGCTTACATGGCCGATGGATAAAGACAAAGGAATGCCGAAGGAGATGGATTATTCCTTGGCTTCCCCACAGCAAATTGTGTGGCATAAGGAATTGAAAAAAGAACCTGCGCTACAGGATAAACTAAAGTTTTACATGACATGCGCAGAAGATCCCAAGACAAAAAAACCAATGCCTCTTGATGCCGAAATTATTACCGAGCAATTCTCTACTTGGCATACCGCATTGATGAATGCGCCGGGAGAACAAAGTGCATGGGAATTGGTACGACAAATTACGAAGCACGGCTTGCCGAAAAAAAATTGGGAAAAACACTTTGAGGATCGGCGTCAGTCAACAGAAAAAATGACCGATGAAGAACGGGCAATTCGTACTCCTGTGAGACGACAAACCCTAAACATCTTAACGCGAGCGGAAACGTTGATACAGAGTGCCGTGCAAACGCCGGGCGAGCAAAGAGTTCTAAGCAATGAAGCACAGAAAATCATCGACGAAGAAATTCAGACAGGAAAGTGGCGAGAAACCATACTTCATGACATCCGATCTTCGCCGGATCTTTATCCGAAAACAGAAAAGGAGAATCGGCGAGAAAAATCACCAGGCGTATCAACGCTAAGAAATCGGCAAACCACGAATACAAAATGGCCTTCTCGCGTGGCAGCGTCGAGGCAGGATCAACAACAATTGGAAAACGAAGTTGCCAAGAAAGACAGTTTGCAGATCAAATGGACGGGCATACAACAAGCAGGAATGGAAGAGTCATTCTTACTAAGTGAGGTTGTCATGCCATTTTTGCCTGTGCTTCAGCAACGACAACCGATCAATATAAATCTCGTGCTGTTGTTGTTGCTTAGAAATCAAAAAATAGTAACGGCGGGGGAAAGTATCGCAGTCCATTTACAGAAATGGGAAGAGAACTATCAATGGATAGAAAAAAGACAAAAATTTCGCCAGAAAGCATTGGATATAACATTGAAACTGGATCGTTCATGCCGAGAAATAGAACAACGCTTCAATCGTCAGCAACTTGAGGCAAAGCAAGATTGGGTGGCGAACCAATCATTACAGCGAGACAGAACGCAGAGAAGTATTCAATTGATAGCAAAAGTCACTGCTGTTGCAATTCCGGCTACGGCTGAATGGCTTCAACAACATCTTGCTACGCGTCTTCAGAAATTAAAAGGTGCTGAGCCTAAATCGGATATTGCTGAATCAGAGCTTACCGATAAGTTGACGGACCATATCAAAATGCTGGAGTCGCAGGTTGGCTGGCCGGGAGTCGCAGAAATGTTGCGTGGCTGGCAAAGAGAGTTATACAAAGCCCAAGTGGAATCTATCGCTTTAGAGGCTAAATTATTGGGAAATACCGATGAATTTTTTTCGTTGCGAGCTGAATTGACAGCGAAGAAAGCGCAGCAAACAAAATACGAAAAATTGCTTTTATCAAAAGAGTTTTTGGCCCTTCCTGATGTTGAAGCAACCAATAAGCAATCTCTAGTGGAGATAGAAAAGCTCATACGAGAGCTTGAAGATGAACCTCGGCTCGTAGAAGCGAAAGCATTGTTGAGAGACTTGAGCGGAGTACAGCTAAACGAAGACGAGATCGCACAGAAGTTACCTACTCAAGAAGCACAGTACAACTACTTTTATCGCGCACATGCTGTGCAAGGCATGAAGGAATATATAGAGGTGGGACATGGATTATTGGATCAGTTAAACAATAGCTCAACGCTAAAAGGAGAAACAGTTGCGGATCCTAAATTGCATGCGGATTTTATAAGTTTCAAGGAAGCATTGGAGGCTGACATCGCTTCCATAACAAAGACATTGAATGGATTCACACAGGAACCGAAAAAAGAAATGGAATCCTGGCGCGATTACGCGCAGGATGCGTTAACAGATAGGCAAGAAAAACATGAAAGGAATGCTGAGGTACTGCTGAAGAGAGAACAACAGGATAAAGCCGTACGGCTAGAATTGGAAAAAGAGTTAAGTCGCATCGAAGCGTTGGCAGCTAGATTGAATCAATCAAAACGTTTTGAAGGACTGGCCGACCCAGTGCGGCTAATCGGACAATCATCTTCCGTGGCACCAAGAAATATACCTTCGAGATTTCGTTCATCGCTGCCTGCAGTTCAAAACAAAACATTAGAAACGCTCATTCGAGAGCTGCAATCTGTATTGACGCAATTGCGGCTACGGTTGCATCAGATACCATCGAAAGAGTTATCTGAACACTTAAAAAAACAAAAAATAAACATAGAAGAAATAGAGTCTCGACTTGAACCTCTAGAACGACAAACAGCGCTTATAAAAGAAGCAGAAACTCAACAAGAAAAATTGAAACGGCGTATTAGTCGATGGAATGTGTTCTTAAACGGAAGAGATCCAACCGGGCCCATTACCCAAGCAATCCACAGCCACTTGATGGCCGATAAGCGAGCCCTCGAAAAAACGCGAGATATTCTCAATCAGGCTGGTCAGCAGAATCGAATCTTAACTGCTTTGACTATTGATAGCATGCACGCTGAAATGAGGAAGAAAGAAAATAAGCTGCGTGAACACGCTATACCATTAGCTGAAAGTCGATTTCAGTTTTTCGATGCCAGTTTAAAGACATTCAATGATTTGTTACAGGCACGGCAAGAAATACAAGAACAACGGCGGAATATATCACCGGCTTTGTCAATCGAGGAGCAGCACGACGAATCGCAAGCGCTAGCAGTTCTTCACCAAGAAAAAGAAGCTCTGCAAAGCTTTCGTCAAACGGCTAGTGATTTGAGGGACGAGTTCAAACAACCACATGTAGATCTAACCGCTGATAGGTTAATGCAATTAGAAGTTTTAGGACGCTATCAAGCTATTGTGACGCACAGTGGGAAATTACTTGATCTGCAAAATAATGCCTTTCGACTAGATGCTATTTTGAGAAAGCAGCAAAGCGAACTTGAAAGTTCAAACGCTCCGCTGCAATCCGAAGCACTGAGAGAAAGTATCAAGGCACAACGTAGTCAGCTAGAAGCTCTAGATATCGCATGTGCTCCTGGTAGTGAAATGACATCCTTGCTAACGATAGAGGAACGTCTTGCGAAAGTTCTGCAGGAGCAGAAAAATGACCGCCTTAATATGGAAAGGCTGGCGAAGCTAGAGTTGCACGATTCCCTAAGCATTACAAGAAGGAGTAATGGTGTAGCACCTGCATTATCAGGAGTGATTGCGATTCCTGATTTGCCTACGGAAGGCAGCATCAACTATGCGCGCATATGTCCGGGTAAAACACCACCTCCATTAATTTTCGATGAAGATGAAAGCCCGCACCGATTGTTCGGTCGGCTATTGTGTTATGACGACAGTCATTTATTTATTGCTGCGACAGAAGAGATCCCTTTGAAACCGTCCCAGGCTTTTTCAGGGGGGCACGAGGAGTCATCAAGTTCGACGCCGGAACAACACGAAGCGATACAGGCGGAACAACAGGCGCGTAGCATCAGCGTAGTGAAAAGAAATAAAGTCGGTTTTACAATTAGCCAACTTGAGGGCATGAAAAAACGCGATCAGTATATTGCTATTGCTGGAAGTGCGGCACACGCAAAAACAGTGACCACCGAAGATAAACAAAAAAAGCGGCCGGTTAGCGCAGGTAAAATCAGTTGACTTAGGGGGGGGGCGTGTCACGCATAAACTTATCCGCCCGGTTGAAAAACAGGCGAATAAAGTCTATGTCGATAGGGACGCCGACGTATAGCCGGCGTTAATCCAGGCATCGATACCGCCCGCAAGCGGGCGCACTCGCACTAGACCTTTGGCGTGTAATGCTTTCGCTACTTTTGCCGCCGAGACATCGTTTGGGCAAGAACAATAGACAATCACCTCTCGGTCGGGAGGCAACGATTCGAAGAGCACATCTAAGTTATCGAAGTCCACAGCAATAGCACCGGGGATCATTCGCTTGTCAGCCTCCCGTATAGTCGCCGAACGTACATCCAGAATAACCGGTTCTGCTCCTTGCTCCATTAATTCGTAGAGCTCGCTGACTGAAATGCGCGCCAATCGTAGCGCTCTGAGAAAGCGCCATCTATCGAACCATTTCCACGCGATGTAGACGGCAAGCAGTGCGCCAATCAACATACCGGCCCCAGCGCCGAATTGAGTCAAAAAGTTCAATACCGTATCGATTTGGCGATAAAAAATCATCCCCATTCCGATACCGGCACCAGCCCAAAGAAATGCACCGAATGTATTGGCAATGATGAACTGTGTAACGGAGACGCCTGTCGCCCCGGCAAGCGGTGGTGCAATGGTCGATAGCCCAGGTACAAATTTGGCAAATAACAACGACAGGACGCCGTAACGGCCAAATGTCGACTCTGTTTGCCGCACGCAAGAGTCGGGCGATAGCGATACTCGGCACATCAATGCTAGTACGCGATGGCCGTGGTACTTCCCAGCCAAATACCAGGCCAAATCCGCAAATGTAGATGCCAGAAGTGCGGTGCCCAATACGGTTACAGGGGACAAGGTACCATCAACGGAAATGACGCCCGCCAAAATTAGCGTTGGTATCGCCGGCAGCGGCAAGCCGAGTTGTTCAAGCAGGACATTGGTGAATATCAATGCCAAACCGTTTTCGCGCAAGGTGAAAAGTAAAGTTTCCATAATCGTTTGTGGAGATATATATAGCTTCTAAGTTGTGTGAGCGCAAAGATATGGATGGGCTCTGTCGAATCGTTTGGACTACGAAGTCTATTTGGGCCAGGCGTATATATCAATAGATCAATGCTAACGGTCCTACTCTCGCGGTTGCGCGCGTCTCATTACCATTTCTATAAAACTTTTTCCTAGAATAGAAAGGTAAACGGTGAAGTTAATGCGAGGTTCCGATATTCATTATTGCGTCATACATAAGATTGTTTTATGGTGCTTACTTTTTTTGAGACGACGAAATCCATTTTTGTTGTCTAATCGAATAGCTGCGTAAGGCGATTTCATATTCGTCTCTATATAGAGACAATCGAATATACCTCTTCCTCATAGACTTGAAGTGTGACATCAATATGGTTGTCGCTTCATGGCGACACATCTCTTAATGAGTTATATCCGGTATTGCCTTTAGCTTATTGATTTTTCCATAGGAAAATGCGATGGCATAAGAAGTGCTTACATAATTTATATTATTTAACTGCGAATAGCCTTATAGCGATGAGAGCTTCGCAGATTGCCCCACTTAGTTTTAATCAATTGTTAGAAGAGAGTTAAGCGAATGCTTAAAGAGCCTGCCTATTACCCGCAAAAAGTTGCAGTGAAAATCGTTTCTGAACCCCATTTCGAAAAGCTTGATAGAGCGAATTATGTGTATTTTCGTCTTCGCGAAGATTTAGTGCGTTTTGAAGTAATTTCAGAGCCGGTCCCCTCGAAAACCGTGGTGGCTGACTTACTGAATAAAACGCTCGTTGATGTTTCCCTTGCGGACTATAACGAACAAACCGGGAGAGGGGCGTTTTGCGTTGTAGACGGCAAGATGCTCAAGCCTGGACGAATCATCGATCTTGCTCGTGTTCATAAAGGCATACGTAGCGGTAAGTGGAATCATCAAAGCACAGATATGGACGCATTTTTTTTAGATATATCGGCTGAAAAAAGTCGTGGTTTTCCTGTCGGTATCGCAGAAAGCCCAAGTTATCGCGAGGCTAACATGCTCACTCGCGAACCGCGCTTAAGCGATGAACCGATGATGTTTATGATTACTTGTTATGTACAGTAAGTAGCGTCATTGGTGTCGCATTATTCCCCTCGGTTGTACTGATGGACTGCAGAAATTAATCGACGAATAATTTATTTCCCGATTGGGTTTTCGCCGCTTGGGAATATTCTGTTTATTTTCATTTGCGCACGGCAATTGCGCGAAATAATAAATAGATATTCAGATCGATATATAGATCAACGTCTTAAAAAGCGTACTATTTATCGAGATTGGCACGAACTCTGTGGTATTAGAATTACTAAGGCCGCTGATTTTTAGAACTAGAAGCGGCCCGGCCTTAGTCTAAGGGGGAATAAATGCGATCGAACGAATTCTCTATTTTTGCTGCTCCGGATTTCGTGGAGCTTAGCGAATCACCGTCCTTGACCATCGATTTACGCTATGCGACTTCGAATAATTTTCTCGGTCGCAATTTGTATGGCGAATTCAACCGAGCCTACTTGCACAAGATTGCAGCCGGCAAATTGGAAAAAGCCATCGTTGCGCTTCGGCAAATCAAGCCGGCATACAAGTTCATCATATTCGATGTTCTGCGGCCCCGGTCCGTCCAGTATGTACTATGGGATGCCGTGAAAAACACGGAGCAGCAGACGTACATTGCCGATCCGGCAATCGGATCGATTCACAATTTCGGCATGGCGGTAGATCTTTCTATTCTTGATGAGTCCGGCAAAGAGCTAGACATGGGAACCCCTTTCGATGATTTCACATTGCTCGCCCAACCGAAGCTAGAAGACAAGTTTTTAAGAGAGGGGCGTTTGAGTGAAGCGCAAATCGGCAATCGGCTTCTTTTACGGCGAGTGATGGAAGATGCGGGTTTTATCCAATTGCCGCATGAGTGGTGGCATTTCGATGCACTACCTCATGCGGAAGTTCGTGGAAAGCACTTAATGATTGAATGACGGCGTTATAAATTTCATCGCTTGCTGATGCTGTTCATTTCCCGCCGCCTTTTGCCGCCTTGCTTAACGCACTTTTGACACCAGCCGCGGCGCCTGAAAGTCTCTGCGCCGCTGCAGCTGTTTGCGCGAGAGAGAAACCGGTGCCTTGTCCCATGAGCGCCATACCCATTTCCGGGGCATTCATTCCAAGCAGCATTTGCAAGATCACGAGGCCCATGAGTTTCAATATCGGGATAACCTCGAATTCGAAGTCGGCCGTTGCTTGGTCGACTATGGCATTCGATAGCGCCAGGATTAGAAGTAATACTAGCAATCGAACACCGGTCATCATCGCATGTTCGAAGATCTTCTTCGAGTAGTCCCTGGTCCACTCGGATCCTCCAAGTCCTAGCAATATCGAACCGGCAGCCACGCAGATATAAGATTCCACATTAAGACAAAATAGCTGCGCCGCTAAGATTACATAAGCAACGATTACGATAGCGGAAACAAAAGTAGCGACGATAATGGCGGGAAGATGGACTAGGAAATCGATTATCTTGGGAATATTAGGTATGAATCCCAATATCAACGCATCTTTTAGCGTCGGCGCGTCTCGCCAGATGAATGCTACTACGGCAAATCCTCTGGCAATGATTCCGTCTACCGTTGCCACATCGGCGGATGTTCCCAGTACTTCAGTTCCTGCGTGGCCGAATGTTTCGATAATGATATGAATCCACTCTTTTGCGTTTAGCAAAAGAACGTAGAAAAAGCCAATGATGGCCACTCTCTTAGCGATTTCAACCGTCAGGCTGTTCATCTCGTCTTTCTCGAATGCCCATATGGCTGCGGCCCAACAGAGATCAAGGATCGCTAAAATGAAAAAGGTTTTATGAACGAGGCCGGTAATCGTTTCCATGAAGCTGTCGCCTTGTTCTTTAATCTGGGCGTCGAACGGATTAAAGAAATCAAAGCAGCCTTCGGCTCCTCCCACGGTTGTACAAACCGCGTTAGCGCTACCAATGAAAGATAGGTACACGATCAGCGTGTAAAGGGCGCACCGGAAAATGCGCTTATAGAGATCTAATTTTTTTTCCCACGGGAGCGACTTTGCTATGGCCCGCATTTGTTTTCCTTCATTGAATGGCGGCTATATGGCCGTTTCAAGCATTGCAAGGCTTTAGTTTTTTAAGATGCCTGCTTTTTGTTGTTATATGGCGCTTTTATTTTTATGAATGCCATGCGTCAATTTTGCCGTGATGGCCCAACTATCTACCCTCAAAGCAGAAGTCGTGCCTAGGCGATTTTTATCTGCAATATATTGTTATTAAATGGGAATGTTGCTGTTTGTTTGACGCTTTTGGGCGTGTTGGTTGCATAGTTGCAAGGTTGGCCGGGCTTTCGAGCGCAATTGTGAAAGCGCCTCGAGAGCCTTAGCGATAGTGGTGCTGGAGGGGAGCTAAGTCGGTGTTAACGCATAACGTTCGTTGGGATTTGCACAAGGCAATACAGTACGCGTCGACTGTAGTCGGTCATGCCGGTGTCGATGTCATCCGGTGTAAAGTGGCGTTTAAACGCGGTAATTGCCGCGTTAGCGTCGCCAATGTCATATCCCAAAGCGCGTAATCCCAATAAGGCATTGAATGACGTTGGCGGTGCATCGGGCGATTCTTTGTCGCACCACCGGCCGAAGCCCTGTTGTGCCAACAATTTCCACGGAAAATAGCGACTCGGATCGTTTTTTCGTCTCGGGGCAATATCGGCGTGACCAAGAAAATTTTCGGACGGGATGGCATAGCGTTGTCGTAAGTCCTTAAGCAATGCAAGCAAAGAGGATATTTGCTTATCGGCGAACGGCTCCTCGCCGTTATTGTCGAGTTCTATGCCTATAGAGGACGAGTTCAAGTCTCTATCGCTTCCCCAGAGCGAATCGCCGGCGTGCCAAGCGCGAGCTCGTTCATCAACCAACTGATAAACAGCCCCATCGCGCCCGATCAAATAATGGGAGCTGACTTCTTTATGCGGATTGATTAATGTGCGAAGCGCCTGATCCAATGTCTCATCACTGGTGTGATGAATAATGACGAAATTAGGTCGCCGTTCGCCAAAATTAGGCGACGGAATCCACTGGGTTGGAATGGTCGCTCGCTGTATCTGCGGCGCACACGCCGATAACAGTGAAACGGATAGGGCGATGAAACCGATAGTTTGTTTCATAATGTCTCGCTTTTTATTCTTACCGGCATCCCGATTTCCAAGCCGAGTCGTGACGCTGCATTACCACGATTTATCGCAATCTCTATTAAGCCTATGCTGTTCTCATACCAGAATGCTTGTTTGCCTACGACTTCCGAGAACACACGAGCGTGATTGATTGCGTTATCGCCGATTTCAATAATAGCGTGCGGGGGAATATTACCTGCACGCAAACCGGTGAGAGCATTGCCATAGTGATCAATATAAATAATTTCCGATAAATCGTCTGCGGTTGATTGAATGTGTAATGCCGCCGGTTCGAACTTTTCGAAAGGAATATTTCCGGACGCTATTTCGGCGGCAATAGGAGCGAACAAATCGCGTCCATGAAAGGACACTGATAATTTCTGCGGGCGCCATGCGATGTGCCAGCTTTGCGTTTCAACGGCACGCGCGGCAACGACGGAAAGTAAACCATTATCGGGTCCGACAAACCATCGATCGTCCGCTTTAAGAACCACGGGCGGACGTGCGCTTCCTACGCCGGGATCGATTATTGTCAAAAAAACCGCATTGGTTGGAAATCGGTCCTGTAGCGCGGCCAATAAATGTGCGCTTGCCCCGACATTAAAATTCGGTGCGCTGTGCAGCAGATCGCTAATAGGGATCGGGGCGGATAAGTGCCGTTGTAGCACAGCTTTCATTTGAGCTACATAAATGTCGTCGGCGCCGAAGTCTGTAAACAAAACAATCATGCTGGAATGAGAAATTTGATCGACTCCCATTATTGATGTTTTCGTGATTAACTAACAAATCCCCTGTTATCCTGAGCGAAGCGCTGGAATGATTTTTTTATTCGCTCTTATAAAAGTAAATGAGTATTTCGAGTGCCGTATCGACGCGGATTACATCCGCGCAGCAGGCTCCGAAAAAATTCTAATAAGTTTAAGGTAATTCGATGCAAAGATTTTTTTCCTACATGGCTACATTGGCCATCGGTATAACTCAGTCCTTGTCGGTGGTTGCGGAGGACTTGCCGAAAAGAGATGCGGGAATCGAAATCGGCAAACCATCTACGTTGCGCAATCTCGTCCCGGCAGAACAGTTGGAGCGGCGCTCCGCATCTGAATACGATCAACTGAAGCGTGATGCAGCATCGCGGCGGGCACTAGCGCCGGCGACCCATCCGCAAGTAAAACGATTGCGCGCCATCGCCGATAAAATGATTCCGTTCACGTCGCGTTTTAACCCGCGTGCTGCCGATTGGCATTGGGAAGTCAATTTAATCGGTTCAAAAGACATCAACGCTTTTTGCATGCCGGGGGGAAAGATCGCTTTCTTTAGCGGCCTACTCGATAACTTGAAACTTACCGATGATGAAGCGGCAATCGTCATGGGACATGAGATCGCCCACGCCTTGCGGGAACATGCGCGTGAACGCATGGCGAAGAGCGGACTCACGCAAATAGGCGCTGGTGTGCTTGGCCTTGTTATCGGCGGCGGAAAATATTCCGATGCTTTTCGCGCAGGAGGAAATTTGCTCACGTTGAAATTTTCGCGCGATGACGAATCGGAGGCCGATGTGGTCGGGCTAGACCTTGCCGCTCGCGCCGGCTATGACCCGCGTGCCGGCATTTCCCTCTGGGAAAAAATGGATGCGGCCAATAAAACAAGACCGCCGCAGTGGCTTTCCACTCATCCATCGGGCCCAAAGCGTATAAAGGAAATCGAAAAACATTTGCCCGAGGTAATACCGCTTTATGCAAAGGCGATTGGGCGCACGGTGGATACACTACCGGCTTATTCGGGACGTAAGTAAAACCGTTGTAAGGCAAATTGAGTTGAACCGTTAGATGCTAGTGCATGCTGCATGCCGACGGAGGTAGGATGAAGAATCTGCTTCTCATCGCTTACGGCGACTCTTGAAAAACAGATCCTTCGCGTAGCTCAGGATGACAAATATGAGATACGTGCGGCTTTGACTCGGTGGTGTTAATCCGCGAACGCTCTTTGCGAACGTTCTCTGCGTTCTTGCGCATCAATCGTTAATGTTGCTGTGGGACGGGCAAGCAATCTAGGTATACCAATAGGCTCACCTGTTTCTTCACAATATCCGTAACTCTCATCATCGATGCGCCTTAATGCTGCCTCTACTTTCGACAGCAGTTTTCGCTCTCGCTCTCGTGTGCGAAGTTCGAGGGCATATTCCTCTTCCAGGGTTGCTCGATCGGCAGGGTCACTTGGAATAGTCATTTCTCGTAAGTGTTCCGCCGTATCGGTTGCATTGCGTATCAATTCCGCTTTCATGTCTATTAACCGCTGGCGAAAAAACTCGAGCTGCGCTTCGTTCATGTAGTCATGTGGGTCGGAAGCAAGTAGAGTTGCTTCGGAAATTAGCTTGGGTGATTTCACTTTCATATTGGCCAATCGCTTCTTCAAGTTAGGGCATTATGGCATCGCCTCTTTGCCTCTCTAAGGCAATAGCGACAGCGCTCTAGTCATCAATATAGATTATCGTGACGTTATTAAGCGAGTATCTTTTTAATAACGCATTTCGATGAAGCAGTGGCAGTATGGGAATGTAGACCTCGCTATTTGAGTGGTGATGCGATTTGCCGTCTTGCGGCTCGACGACGGTGACTGTTTTATCGCTGCATTGATTCTTGGTTAGCTCTATATTTGATCAAGCATAGAGCTAACCGAATTACTTAACTTTTGTTTTAGCGTTTACTTCAGTCTTCACACTTCGGAATACGGGACCCCATAGCGGATGCCCCGTCTCGGCGGGTTGCAAGTCGAATTTAGGGTCACTGTCTAAAGCTTTGCGAAATTCTTCGCGGCAGTTTTTTTCTTTACCGGAAGTGCAATAGACGAAAGCCAAATATTTATGTGCATCGGCTTGATCGCTTTTAGATTCCAGTCCTAGATCCAAACTGTTTTGCAATTGTTTGACTGCGGCTTTGTAGTCGCCTTCCTCGTAGCTCTTGATGCCGCTATCGAGTTCTTGTTGGCTTTTGGATTTGCCGATATTTTTAATGGTTTCTATCGGCTCTTTCAAAACCGGCGACGAACAGCCGGTACACGCCAAAGCAAACCATACGGCACATGTCCGTACCAAAAAGGAAGTCTGCATAATGGTCCCGAAAGTTATTGAAACTTGTGTTTAACTTTTAAGCTTGCTGTGGCGCTAACATTGATCGTTTCCTGATAAATCGGGAAACCGGTGTTGCGAATCTCGATTATATGCTTTCCAAGCGGAAGACTGAGTTCTCTTAATGGCGGGGAAATACCTTGTTGTTTTCCGTCAACATAGATTTCTCCCCAGGGAGTAACCGCAAGGTTGACGACTGCTGTTGTTTTTGTCGCAGGCTTTTTCTTTTCAGAGGAACCGGCATGTGAAGGTTCCGCATTCGAATTTGCATGATCGGTTGCGTTACTCTTTTTGGCAACGTTTTTCGACGTGCCGGCGGCAGGCGCTGCCTTATTGGATTCTTCTATTTTTTTCGCTTCTTCAGTCACTGCCGGTTCGGTGGATTTATGAGGCGCGGCATCTCCTATACCACCGGACGACAATTTTTCCGCCGCGGGTTCGAGTGATTTTTTAGCTTCCGTTGGGATGGAAGTGATGGAGGGCGATTTTTCTGCCGTTGCTGTTTCATCTGCGGGCGATGCGGGCGCGGTTGTGCTCGATACGGTGCTAACGGTTTGTTCTACCGCTTTATGGCGCGACCGATTAATCTGAAGTAGAAAACCGATGAAGAACAGCGTAAGTAATACGGCCGGCACTCCATATAGGAAGCCTTTTCGTTGGAATAAATCTTTTCTTCGGCTTTTTCTGCTCGATGTGACGGGCGGAAGATCGTCATGCATCATCATGATGGTTGTCGGCGCGTCCATCATCTGCGTTGTCCCATCGTTTGGCGGCGGTGGTGACGGTTTGCGCTTTGTTCGCCGATCCATGGAACGGGACGATTTTGCTTGCACGCCCCCGGACGAATCCAACCGCTGATAGTTACGCAGGTCAGCTGCCATGTCTTGCACTTTTTGATACCGATCATCCGGATTTTTTGCCATGGCTTTGGCAACGATACGATCGAATGCCGGCGCTATGTTCCGATTGCGTGTCGTGGGCGATGCCGGCATTTCATTGATGACCTGATACAGAATCGCACTGAGGTCCGCGCCGGTGAAAGGCGGTACGCCGGTCAGCATCTCGTACACCACAGCGCCTAAGGCGAATATATCCGACCGGCCATCGACCTCTTTGCCGACGATTTGCTCGGGAGATATGTATTTAGGTGAACCGAAAACGGTACCAGCCATCGTTCGAGAACCGGTCGGGAGCAGGGCGATGCCGAAATCGGTGATCTTAACGACGCCGTGGTTCAGCACCATGATATTGGCTGGCTTGATGTCGCGGTGAACGATATCATTCTGATGCGCGAAGGCGAGGCCATCTGCAATCTGTGCGGCGATATCGGCGACTTTTTCCGGCGGCAAAACAACACCGGAGTCGAGAATGTCTCGCAGAGATTGCCCTTCCAGCAACTCCATGGCGATGTAAGCGTGGTCGCCGCTTTTGCCCACATCATAGATGGTGACGATATTGGGATGATTAAGACGACCGGCAGACTTTGCCTCACGATAGAAGCGACGCTCAAAGACCTCGGCTTCATCCTGCGACATGCCCATGCCAACGGATTTGAGGGCGACCGTACGCTCGATGAGCGGGTCTAGGGCTTTGTATACTACGCCCATCGCTCCTCGTCCTAGTTCTGAGACGATTTCGTAGCGGCCTAGATGCTGGATTGGCATAAGCTGCGTGGCCTGTAGTTCCTTTTGCAAGTTGTCACCAAATCATACGGCTTCCCGGGAAGCCGCAACATTAGATTTTCGTATTGCCCCTGTCAACTCGAAATAGAATACGTTCATGGCAACAGCTTCGCGTGTAAGCCTTTGTCTCGCCTGTGATACATTTAACATCTTGGGCAAAATGCCTTAGGGTCTAATCCAAAAAACGACTTTGTCATCGGGAAATCTTAAACATGCTCAGCAATTCTTTAGAAATCGTCGGCCTTACTGATGTTGGAAAAGTCCGAAGTTATAACGAAGACTCATTGATCGCCGATGCCGAAAACGGAATCGTGGCGATCGCCGACGGCATGGGCGGACATCGGGCAGGAGAGGTGGCGAGTCGTACTGCGACGAGTGTTGCCGCAGAGGGACTTAAGCATAGAGTGCCGAAGCTTCACCCCGATATGGAGCAAAATTCTCCATTGCGAGCGGTTAAGCATGTCCTAAAACAAGCCAACAGATCTATTTTTGAAGCGGCGAAAACTAAGCGAATCTACCAGGGCATGGGGACCACCATCGCCTTGGCACTTTTTTTCAATAATCGAGTAACCTTTGGACATGTCGGCGACTCGCGCGTTTATCGGCTGCGTAACGATGCTCTGCAACTGCTGACTCGTGACGATTCGTTGCTTCGCGATCAGGTGGAGCTGGGGATTATCGACGCGGAAGACGCAGGTGTGTCTCATAATCGGAACCTGGTAACGGGCGCATTGGGAACGCAAGAAAAAGTCTCCATTCACTACCGCGAAGACGACGTATTGCCCGGCGACATTTTTTTGTTATGCTCCGACGGGCTGAGCGATATCGTGGAGGATAGCGATATCGAGTTGATCGTCAAAGAATTAAAAGTCAACTTGCCGCTTGCCGCTCAGCATTTGATTCAAGCGGCCAATGATAACGGCGGGTATGACAATATTTCGGTTGTTCTGGTCAAGGTCAAGGCGGCGTTTCCGATGGAAGTGCGTAAAAACTGGACTAATCGGCTGTTTGGCTGGTTCAAATAATGGGCGGAGAGATAAATGGCAAAGCTGGTATTGAGCTTAGAGGGCGCGGTTCTGCAACAATGCTTTATCGAGAAAGAGCGCCTAACTATCGGTAGGGATGCCCATAACAAGGTAGTCATCGATGACCCGATCGTCAGCAGGGAGCATGCTGCCATCACCACTGTGGGCAATGACCAGATTTTGGAAGATTTGCAAAGCAGTAATGGCACAGTCGTCAACGGCGGCAGGATAACTCGCCATATTCTGCATCACGGCGATGTGATCGAATTCGGCAATTACCATTTGCGCTATCTCAATCCTAAACTGTCCGGCGATATTAATTTAGAGCGAACCATGTTGATCGAGTCGCTGCCGCGCGATTTAAAGGCTCCGCCGCAGAGCGCCGGCCTCACGCCGACGGAAGTGGCAGCCACGGCGGCTCGCACCGTTAAGGTACGGTTTCCTAAAGGCAGCATCAAAGCGCTGTTTGGTCCTCGCGCGCCGAGTACGGTCGAGCTGAATCGAGTCATTACGACTTTCGGTAAACAGGGTGAATCGTTTGCGGTAATTACTCGGCGACCCATGGGATACTTCATCACTCATGTGGATGGCGCTAAGCAAGCTTTGGTGAATAAACAGCCGATCGGCAAGAGTCCCCATCCGCTCAATCCCAACGATGTAATAGAGGTGGCGGGCGATACCTTCGAATTTCAGCTTGATGCTCAGTAATGCGGCGACCGGGAGCATTGGCCGTGAATTTGATGCAAGCGGTATTGGTTGCCATCAATAAACCGGCCGGTGTTCACAGCCGATGATATCGCGGATCTTTTCCTTCCTAGGGCGTGCGCTGGCCATTTACCTGAGCAAGCCCAACTCCGCCTATGCGCCGCTGACGACCAACGATCCTAGCAAGTTGGCGGCGGCGATCAAACCAGGGGACGTCCTGTTGGTGGAAGGCGATACGCGCTTCAGTACGGCGGTTAAGTACATTACCCAATCCACTTGGTCCCATGCGGCATTGTGCATCGGCAATGCCCTCGGAGGCTCTGAACCGATGCTGATCGAAGTGGATGTGTTGGAAGGAACCATTGCCATTCCGTTGAGCAAGTACGCAAAAATGCACACGCGTATTTGCCGCCCGGTGAATTTAAGCGAAGCCGATGTGCAAAAGGTGGTTCAATATGCCATTGCCCGCTTAGGCAATGCCTATGACCTAAAGAACGTGATCGATCTGGCTCGTTATTTATTACCCGCTCCACCCATTCCGGCGCGCTGGCGGAGACGCTTATTGACCTTAGGCAGCGGTGATCCGACGAAGGCGATCTGTTCTACATTGATTGCTCAGGCATTCGAATCGGTTAAATATCCGATTTTGCCCTTGATAGTACCGCAAGCGCGCGGCAGCAAAAAAGCGCGGCGGCGAAATCGGCGTTATCGGCGGGAGCTATTGCATATACGGCATCACAGTTTGTATGCGCCGCGAGACTTTGATATATCGCCGTATTTTCAAGTCGTGAAGCCGACAATCGAATACGGTTTCAACTACAAAGAATTTCGTTGGCATAAACCGTCGCTGGGAACGAAGCAAAAAGAAGCCGATGTGACCGCTTAAACCGATCGTCACATGACCTCGCTGGATGTTGTTCGTGCGGCATGCGAAAATTCAATGTTTGAACTTACTGAATCATCTCTAACACTATGACCCGCGGTTTTACCACAGCCATTCTGCATTCCGATCTCGAGTCGCCCATCGAACACTTCGCCGTTCATAAGCCGATGCATCCATCGGTCGCATTCGGATATACCGACTCGCGCGAATTAACGAAGGTATTCAAGGGCGAGCTATCCGGCTATGCCTACGGCAGGCAGGGCAATCCCACTTCAGCGGCGCTGGAAGTTAAAGTCAGTAAGATGGAAGAGGGCATCGCCACCGCGTGTTTCAGCACCGGGATGGCGGCAATTGCGGCGATTTTTCTATCGCTGCTGCGCGATGGCGATCATGTCATATCGAGTTCGTTTCTGTTCGGCAATACGAACAGCTTGTTCGGCACCTTAAACTCGTTGGGGTGTGAGCTGAGTTATGTGGATGCGACCGATGTGGAGAATGTCGTCAATGCTATCCAACCGAATACTCGCTTGGTTTTCGTCGAAACCATCGCGAATCCACGCACGCAAATCGCCGATCTCAAGCGTATAGGCGAAATTTGTGCCGAGCGCGGGCTGCTTTATGTGGTGGATAACACTATGACCTCGCCCTATCTTTTCAAACCCAAAGAAACCCAGGCCGGTCTAGTTATCAACTCGCTTACCAAATATATCGGCGGCCATGGTAATGCGCTGGGCGGTGCGGTGACCGATACGGGCGTATTCGATTGGACGCGTTTTCCCCATATTTACGATAGTTATAAAAAATTCCCGCCCGCCATGTGGGGCATTACTCAAATTCGCAAGAAGGGATTGCGCGATATGGGCGCGACATTAGCGCCTGAGGCGGCGCATCGACTGGCGACAGGGGCGGAGACTTTAGCGTTAAGGATGCAACGTTCTTGCGATAACGCATTGGAGCTCGCTCGTTTTCTGGCGGCGCATCCGAAAGTGGCGAAGGTGTATTACCCCGGACTCGAGAGCCATCCGCAATATTCGATCGCAACGGAGTTATTTAAAGCTTACGGTGGTTTGATGAGTATTGAGTTGGCGGATGGTATCGATTGCTTCGATTTTCTCAATCGCCTGCAATTGGTCATTTCCTCCAGTCATCTCGGCGATAACCGCACTTTGGCTATTCCTGTCGCCCATACGATCTATTGGGAGATGGGAGCAGAGCGTCGCGCTGAAATGGGAATCGCCGACTCGCTTATTCGTTTATCGATCGGCATTGAGGACTTGAGCGATTTAATCGGGGATTTTACGCAGGCTTTAGCATGATTGTTTGAGCACAAGAGCGATTTTTCGCGATGTGATGCTCCAACTGCTTTTAACAATCTGCTAGAATTCGCGTCTCTCAGGACGGGGAAGACAGAAGCGTCGCTTTTGTTTATCTCCTGGCACCGGTAATGATGCGGTGTCCATCTCTGCGCATGAGTAAGTTCAACGGCCTTATGATAGGCCGATGCAGATGAAAAACCTAAATGCCCGGATGGTGAAATAGGTAGACACAAGGGACTTAAAATCCCTCGACCCTAAAACGGTCGTGCCGGTTCGATTCCGGCTCCGGGCACCATTAATCAGTAGTTTTCAATCAGTAGTTTTCGCAATACCTTAATTCTCCATCAACAGCCAGTATGCAGCCATAACTACCAAGCGGTGTTGGCTGAGTACGGAATGACACCGAGTGCGGGGCGAAAAGTGGGCTGTTGGGACAACGCCAGCCCTGGCCTCACGAGAGTGATTTGAACCGAGATCGGAAGGAGCGCCCCTCGTATGGTCCTGCTAAAGGGGCGCGAGTAAGGCTCAATTGGCTCGGAACTTCAACGACTCCGAATACAATTTTATTTGCTGCGGAGATGACGGCTTAGTCGTTTTGTTTCTTGCCTATGATTAAGCCGGTTTGATTACCTTTAGTGCTGGTGATATGCATTTCACGGCCACGGTCGAGAATCAGGAACACGTGGGGAACAGGCATGCCACCAACCGTAACCGTTACTTTTCCGAGGCATGTTGCAGGGTCAAGCGTTAAGTTACTAAAGACGAGCGGTACGTCAGTAAATGTCATTCCGTTTTCGACGACGGTAGCGGTACCCGCCCCAGCGCCGTTACTTTTTAGAACCAATGCCCCCAGCTGCACATAAGGAGCGCCGCCTGCTTGCAAGTCGACGCCTTGCCCCGAGAATCCCCAGGTGCCTGCCAGTTGCGCGGCGGAACAATATGCGTTGGCATTCATGCTAACCGACAAAAGTCCAAGGGAGAGTGCTGCGAGTGATTTCCATGATGCGAATTTCATTTTCAAAACCTTATTTTTTATGATTTGATTAAACAAAGACACGCATTAACATCAAATAAATTAATGCACGCGCATTATATCCAATAGAGTTTTTCGTATGTTTACTTTGTGCGCCGATGAAGAAAGTAGGGCGGCGGAAAAAACGCGACCTGTATCCATCTTATAAGAATGACAGCCTTACCCTCGCGCCCTCGCACGAGGCTGCTGCAACCATAATCGATTATGGTTTATCGGCTGGCTCAGGCTCTGGCTCAAGAACAAGAATACGTCGCGCATTCAGCGACACGCGCTTCTTAACCGTGACTTGCGGAGGGCGTCGTTCGATAACTTCAGGACGTTTGTCCTCGATTTCTACATCTGCATAGTGCTCAGCTTCTTTGGCATCATTTCTATTCAACGAAGCCGATTGTGCGGGAAGAATCGTTGACACAGAATGCTTGTAAATCATTTGTATGATGCCATCGTTTTTCATCAGAATCACGTAGGCGTCAAATGCTTCGATACGGCCAACAAGGCGAATGCCATTGACCAGAAAGACTGAAACAGAAATGCGATCCTTGCGAAGCGTTTCCAAAAAAATGTCTTGCAATGCGTTTACTTTTTTACGTTCCATGTTTCTTTATAGTTAGCAGGTGTTCAAAATACAGTGCTAATAATAGGCTATAGGTTTAATGATTGTTGCGAACGGTTATTCTCTTCCTACAACATCGAGATAAAATAAAAGATACTCACGACCTATTTTGCCTTCGCTGCCCCGAGGCTTCGTTTCGAGGTTTCAAGTGAGATTAAGTTCCGCTTGCAGAGAAGAAACTCGATTGAAAAAAGATGACCTCGGATGCCGCTTCAGCTAATTCATATTAGCGGGTAGTTATTTTCCCATATTTATATTGTAAACGGATTGAAATGTTTCACTAATGATGAACGAGGCGCCAAGTTTTTATTGATCGATGCTGAAAACCGTTCAGTCATCGCACAAGCCATGATCGTTTTCCGCTTTCCAGGAACATAGGATTAAGTGGTTTAGGTGAAAATTTGGAGAGACGCCGGTATTACCGTTGAGTATGAATCAACAATTCATGAATTGCCGGATATCGTTATCGCAGCAATACATCTTGAGAAATTGAAATGGGCAAAATAGAAAATGGGACGATTGATTCTCTAACGCAATTGCAGGGAATGTGCGGTAACGCCCTAACCAATGCAATCTGCAGAACGTTCCGTTAATAATTAGGCTCCCTTCCTAGCAGCAGGTCGTCACTCGGCATAATAGCCCGGTTGATCCAGGTCGGCGAGCAGGTCCGGGCTGTCGCCATGCGTACGCCGCGCTTGGCTAGCGTTATCGCGGCGGCTTTGTCTTCGGAGCGGGCGAGGCCTGTGACCAGATGATCGGCTGAGATCAATTCTTTTACCACAATAGAGCCAACCCACCCCGTGGCGCCGGTTACGAATATTGCATGTGTTAAAACTCCAAGTTTGGTGTTGTTAATGTAGCAAGCTTAGTTAGCTGATCCGCATAGATAGCTCGACGTCGTCGGCGAACGGCACGGACAGGTAGCCATTGGCGGGTGAGCGCATATGCGCCAGATAGCCGGGGTTGTAGTTGGTGTTGTCGGCGACAACGAATGCACCCGGCTTGAGGCAGCGCTCGACCAAACTCAGGATCTCGGGGTAGAGTGCCTTGGCACCGTCAAGCAGCAGCAGATCGATTTTTTCCGGGAGATCGACACTGAGTGTCTGCAGCGCATCTCCCTCTCGAATCTCCACCAAGTCGATAAGACCGCCGGCCGCCAGGTTTTCGCGGGCTCGTGTCACCTTGGACGGCTCAAACTCGCTGGTAATAAGGTGCCCACCGCCATTGTCCCGCAGGGCTGCAGCAAGGTGCAGAGTCGAGATACCCCACGATGTCCCAAACTCGACGATCGTTCGCGCGCCGCTGCTTCGCGCCAGCATGTAGAGCAGCGAACCAGTGTCTCGCGATACGGCGAGCGGAGCATCTTTCAAGCGCCCGTAGAAATCGAGGTAATCAGTCTTGCTCCGCATCAGTCGCTCCCCCTCCTCTCGGGAGAGTTCGGCCACAGCTGGAATCGCTTCTAGCCTTATGGCGGCGGCCTCTTCGAATAAGCGGCCCAGCAAGGATGCAAGGGGAGAAGTGGTCAAGGTTGTCATGCAGGTACTCCGTTCTGAATTAAGAGCGTTTATAATGCGACTAATTATTCATGTTCACAATTCGCATTACGATTCGCTATGACCGTTCGCCGAAATCCGCAAATTTCCTCACGAAAACAGCCCCAACAGGTGCGTTCGACCCGTCTCGTGGAGGACGTACTGCAAGCAGCTATTCAGGTTTTGTCGAAAGAAGGTGCGCAACGCTTCACCATGGCGCGGGTGGCCGAGAAGGCCGGAGTCAGTGTCGGATCGTTGTATCAATATTTCCCAAACAAAGCAGCGATCCTCTTTCGGCTCCAAAGCGACGAATGGCGGCAAACGACGGGGATGCTATGCAGCATCCTGGAAGACAGCCAGAAACCACCGCTTGAACGGTTGCGCATCCTCGTCTGCGCCTTTGTCCGGTCTGAATGCGATGAGGCCGAAATGCGTGTGGCGCTCAATGACGCAGCTCCTCTCTATCGCGGTGCACCCGAGGCGCAGGAAGTGAGGGCGGCGGGACGCCGCGCTATCCAGTTCTTCATGCAAGAGGCATTGCCCGATACTTCAGAAGCGACTCGTGCATTAGCTGGCAACCTGATCAAAACGACGCTAAGCGCGGTGGGAAAGCAATTTTCTGAAAGTCCTCGATCCTCCGCAGAGATCAACACCTACTCCGAGGCTATGGCCGATATGCTTTGCGCCTACCTTAAAAGCCTCCAGCATGGCTGAACCAACAACGGTTGGCCGACTCCGCCGATGAGGAACGAGAGGAATTGATCGAATGGTCCAGCGAGGAGTTTGATTCGCAGTGGTTTGAACTTCTAATTCGATTTTACGTAAGTTTTCGCAGCGCCAAATAGCAAGTCAATTTTGCGTGCAAATTAACACAGCGTCTCAAGAAAGCACGTTACAGATCGATACAGTCTCTGTCTTCGCTGAAAAATGCTGGTTACTTTATTTCTCGCGGCAGCATAGAGATGCACGGCGAATAGCCTGCGTGCCAATCTTGTTTGGTGAATGCAATGATGAGTAACAAGCGTTTGGCTTAAGCTTGGCGCTACGCCAATATGAACTCAAAGCGCCAGACCTCGATAGCGCGTGCCATCATCATCCACCGGTGCTTGCGGGCACACCGGTCTTATCAGAACCATGCCGTCGATTGCGTGTCGATAAAATCAACGGATGATGCGTGACACCGTAGGAAGTAGAGCAGTCGTTGTATAATTCGCACCGCCTTGTTGTTTATCACTCCCATCGGTTACTTTAAATCTTGATTTTAGTGGTGAGCGTATCTCACTACCTCCTCAATTATTTTGTCTTTAAATAAAACATATGTATGCGGACAATGCCGTCATAACGTCTACGGCGGGTTAGCGTTCATACATGGTAAAGGAATGGAAATATGAGCCGTCTTTTCGAACCTTTGCAGTTAGGTGGTCTTCGCATTCCCAATCGCATCATCGTTGCGCCTATGTGCCAGTATTCCGCCAAAGAAGGATCGGCTACCGATTGGCATATGATCCACCTTGGCCATTTGGCATTGTCGGGCGCGGGGCTATTGATTGTTGAGGCCACCGCTGTATCGCCGGAAGGACGTATTTCGTCCGAGGACCTAGGGTTGTATTCGGAGGGAAATGAATCAGCGCTTGCCCGTGTCGTCTCGGCGGTGCGTACTTATTCGTCCATTCCTCTAGCCGTACAGCTTGCCCATGCGGGCCGCAAAGCCTCAACCCGCGTGCCCTGGGAAGGTGGCGGGCAAATTCGTCCCGACGAACCCATGGGTTGGCAAACGGAAGCGCCATCGGCGGTGCCGCATATGAGTACTGATCATTCGCCCGTCGCATTAGATCGTGCCGGCATGGAGCGCGTGCGCGATAACTTTGCAGAGGCCGCTCGCCGCGCGGCAAGGCTTGATTTCGACGGCATTGAAGTGCATGCGGCTCATGGCTATTTGCTGCATCAGTTTTTATCGCCCATTGCGAACCGGCGTACCGACGAATACGGTGGCAGCTTTGAGAATCGCCTGCGTTTTCCACTGGAGGTGTTCGACGCGATACGTAAAGCGTTTCCAGCTAATAAGCCGGTGTGGACGCGCATATCTGCTACCGATTGGGTTCCCGGTGGATGGGATATCGATGAAGCAATCGAGTTTTCGAAAGCATTGAAAAGCAGAGGCTGCTCCGCCATCCATGTATCTAGCGGTGGCATTTCCCCAGCGCAATCCATTCCATTGGGACCGGGTTATCAAGTCCCGTTCGCGCGACGAATTAAAGTCGAGGCTGATATATCGACCATTGCCGTGGGGATGATCACAGAACCTATGCAAGCGGAATCAATTATTGCGAAAAGCGATGCGGATGCTGTCGCATTGGCGCGCGCGATGCTTTATGATCCGCGCTGGCCGTGGCACGCTGCGGCGAAGCTGCACGCGCAAGTGACTGCGCCGAAACAATATTGGCGATCTCAGCCGCGCGAATATCATGATCTCTTCGCTGCCGCAGCCCTTGGAAAAGGGTAGGGCAGATCAGGTATTTCAATTGGTCGCAACGCAAGGAACGTCGTTTTAATCATTGGAGGGGATGTATAACGCTGGTAAAGCGTGAAACTTTCATTTTACTGCACCGTCGCGGCAAGTCCGCATCCGACATTTTGCGCGTTCAATAATTATCGAAGCCGCGCACATTCAGCAAAAACGTCGAAATCGACATTTTGGCCATCGCCAAATGCGAAGTTGTACTACAACATGAAAATACCGGTCGTTGACATGAGTCTGCGCCGGGTCTTTAGGAAAATACAAACTATCATGATGACACTTTATTCAGGTACCACTTGTCCTTTTAGTCAACGATGCCGGATCGTTATCCTTGAAAAGGGAATCGAGGTCCAGATCGTCAATGTGGATCTTTTCAATAAGCCCGAAAAGCTGGTTGAGATGAATCCCTATAATCAGGTACCGGTATTGGTCGAGCGGGATTTGGTGCTGTTCGAGTCTAATATTATCAATGAATATATAGAGGACCGTTTTCCCCATCCTCAGTTAGTGCCTTCGGATCCTGTCATGCGCGCTCGTACACGGCTCTATTCATACCGTTTCGAGCAGGAATTATTCAGTCAAGTGCAGCTCTTGGAGCGTGGCGTAGCAAAGCAGCAAGAAAGCGCACGGACCATTATTGCCGAACAGCTAACGCAAATCGGGCCTATTTTTTCCCAGCAGAAGTACATATTGGGAGATGAGTTCTCCATATTGGATGTGACTTTGGCCCCGTTGTTGTGGCGGCTTTCCCACTATCAAATCGCCTTACCGAAACAAGGCGCGCCATTGTTGCAATATGCAGACCGGGTTTTCTCTCGCAAGTCGTTTATGGACTCTTTAACGGCTGCGGAAAAGGCAATGCATAAATAGCCATTAAAGCTGCATTGGAAATAAGGGATCCGTATTTCTATTGGCCCAACGTTTGGCTGGTTCTTTTAAGCGTAGGGAAGAAGCCGTTTCTCAGACGCATCTGATAATTTCCGGATCACTTGTCCGGAAATTATTTAGAGCGTCTAACAAAATGACCCTGGCTAGGCGCGTCGACGCAGACAGTACAAATAGTACGGCTATTTTGTTAGACGCTCTTAGGGCGCGTATTATTTCTGACACCTCACTTCACCACCGCCGGATTTTTTGGCGCCATTCTTCGAATCATTTTTGCTCGCGTTTCCAAAGGTGTGGCTTCGGCCGGGCGATTCATTTCTCGCAGTAAATAGGCATAGTTTTCCAATTCAGTGGCGACTTCGGGGTGATTGGCCCCAAGCGCCTTTTCTCGAATAGCCAACGATCGCTTAAAGAGCGGCTCAGCATCGGTGTATTTCCCTTGTGCTTCGTAGACCAGCGCAAGATTATTAAGGCTGACGGCAACATCTGGGTGCTGCGGCCCTAATATTTTTTCTCGAATGGCGAGCGAGCGCTTGAAGAGAGGTTCTGCGTCGGCATATTTTTTCTGAACGCGGTACAAGGAACCAAGGCTGTTCAAGCTAGTTGCTACGTGCGGATCTTGCGGCCCTAGTGTGGTTTCCCAAATGGATACCACCCGTTTATACAGAGGCTCGGCATTGGCATACTTTTCCATTGCTTCATAAAGCGCGGCGAGACTGTTGAGGTTTGCCGCTACGCTGGGATGCATCGGACCGTTAATCGTTTCGTCGATGGCCAACGCGCGTTTGTAAAGTGGCTCGGCCTCCGCGTATTTTTGCTGCACACGATAGGTCGCCGCTAAATTATAGAGGGCGCTGGCGAAACGAGGATCTTGCTGGCCATATTTTTCGGCGATTTTCAGCGCAACGATGAACTGTTTTTCCGCCTCGGCGTATTTTCCTTTCTGGTAGGCGGCGATACCTGCTTTAGTCTGGCTTTCCCACGAAGGATTATCGGCATAGACACTTTGAGCGAAGACAAACATCAACAGTGCAGCTATAAGACAATGGCGCACCGGCCTGGGTGACTTCTTCATATCGTTCCTTGATCGCGGACTATTGTTCAAATAGGAAACTTAGAGCGTCTAACAAAATGCCCCTGCCTAGGCGCGTCGACGCAGACAGTGCATCTAGTACGGCAAGGAGATGCAACAACGGCAGGGGCATTTTGTTAGACGCTCTTAGCAACCATGCCACAAAATCGACCATTAAGTAAAAGGGATTTTGTAAGGATAGGTTTTGCAGCAGAGTAGGGACGCGATAAGGGGGGCGGCTGGGCTTTTACGGGGAAAACGGAGAGAATGGTTTTTTTCTTTCATTATTGCGATTTATGGGCTACACGGACGCGCTGACCGCACTTGGGCTAACACTACCCAGCCCCGCTTATATTGTAGGTGCTATTTTGTTTGGGATTATCGGCATAGCTGCTTATCGCTACGGGAAGAAAGCATCGATACGGCAAGCAAAATGGATAGGAATTACGCTGATGCTATATCCTTACGCGGTTTCTGAAACCTGGCTTTTGTATCTTGTCGGCGTCGCCCTGTGTGCCGGATTGTATGTATATCGAAAGTAACATGGCGCGTTTCTTGAACAGCTTCTAAGCAAAGCGAAGGATTTATTTTTGCGATATGAACATGAGTCGCTCAGCGGATTCTTCGTTATGATCAGCTTGTTATGCGCGCTGAGCGAAAATTTATAAAAGAAGCGATTACATTGACTACTCTCGATTCAGATTTATTGTCCGTCGCGAACGACATCACTCATAAGGGTTATGTATTCGTGAGAAGCGGCTATATGCAGAAATTATTGATGCAATGCGGATCGTTAACCGATTGGCCGGCGTTCGCAGCGAGCTGGAACGATCTGAGTGTCGACAATTACATGGCCGATAAAGGCCGATATCGGCGGCGGCGCCATGCGGTTTATGCGGCCACGGAAAATGGAGAAATTCTTCGGCAAACCCATCAGCCCCATTATCAGAGTTTGAATTACAACCGCCTGAACGGTGGAATCGAGCGCTGGTTCGAGCCGACTGAAGCGCATATCGGCGAGGGCGAAAGTATGCAAACGATTCTGCGCTTTTGCCGCGATTTATTTGAATCGCTTGCGCCGAGTATTCGTACATGGCATATCGAGACACATCAATTTCGTATCGAGGCAAGCGGCGATGAAATCGGCCATCCCACACCGGAAGGCATGCATCGTGACGGTGTCGATTATGTGCTGGTGCTATTGATCCAACGTCATAACGTTGCGAGCGGCACTACGATAATCCGCACTATCGATCAACACGATTGCAGTTTTACGCTCGCCGATCCATTCGACGCGGCACTTGTCGACGATGCTCGCGTATATCACGGCGTCACGCCGGTTGAGCCGTTGGACGCTGCATCGCCTGCCTATCGTGATGTTTTGGTCGTTACCTTAAAAAAAAGTAATAGTGGTTAGTCACGCAAGATTTGTAGGGTGCGCCGTGCGCACCATTGAATGGTAAATACTCGATACCCGGATGATTCGACCATTTACGGTGCGCGCGGCGCACCCTACAGAATTAGCATGACTAATCACTAGTCTTCACTTCAAATATTGGGTTGAATGAATCTCCAAGTAGCGGTTTTACTGAAGGCTATTTATGCCAGCGAAATTGACTAGAATTCAAACTTATCTATTTTAACAATGGTTGATTTGCCTGCTTTGTAAAATACTATTCTCGATAGCTGAGCGTCCCCGTCGATGAAGCGGATCTCAGAATGGCGCGCCCAACAAGATAATCATCGACAAGAGCGCTGCTAACAATGCAGCCATTGAAGACTATAACGTCGAGCATGACAGCAGTATTGAAATCCGCCAGGTCAAATATCTGAATAACATCGTTGAAGAGGATCACCGGGCGATCAAGCGTAAGACCCGGCCCACGCTTGGTTTCCAATCCTTTCGTTCAGCGGCTATCACGTTAAGTGGTGTCGAAGTAATGCACATGATTCGCAAAGGACAACTGAAAGACGGGGGCGATCTTAGCCCCGCAGAACAATTCTATTCACTCGCCGCGTAACCAATTCGCAAACTACGCTCTCGCTCATCCAATCACAAAATTTGCGACAGAACCCTTATCCGCCTTACTAGATTCCATTGTCGATAGCGATATCTTTAGTTGACTTTCTTGCCGTAGAAGTCATGAGTAAATCAAAACATCGAAAAAATTCATTGCTACGAAATTTTTCGGCAAGCATTTGTGCGTTAACCGCGATCCGTTTAGACATCTCCACATTTGTTAATAGCGACTGAAGACAAATCGATAAAGCGTTGATATCACCGACCGGATAGAGCAAACAATTTTCACGATGCCTCCACATCCCCGCGTATGACGGTAAATCGGATAACACAGCGGGAATCCCTAAGCTGGCGGCTTCAAGCGCCGCCAAGCCTTGCGTCTCTGACTCACTCGGAGAGCAGAAGCAATCGGCAGTTGAGAGATGCGCCAGTGCTTGCGGGCGAGGTAATAGTCCCGTGAATCGTATTTTCCCCAGATGCTTTGCTAGCAATTCAGCTAATCGTGGTGAGCTTGCAATGCTCTTGTCGAATGCGCCGATCACGATTACTTCAACGTCTATATGCGCTAATTTTTCTATCGCCTCAAGTAAATCTAAAGGACGCTTGAGAGGATAAAGTCCGCCGAAGTAAACGATTCGCTTCAAGTGGGTTTTCTTATCTCGATCCTCAAGTGGCGCAAGAACAATATCCGGAACACCATTCGGTAGCACCGTGACTCGATCAAACCCGCGATCGAAAAATGGGTGAAGTATTCGATCCCGTTGCCACTCGCTTTGAAAAACAATATGACTCGCTTGAGCGAGATAATGCTCGAATGTATCTAGCGGCATTCTCATATTTTTCACATAAGGTTCGCCTTCGTGCGCCCACACTAATACCGGAACATGCGGTGAAAAATGCTGGATCATCTCAAGCGATAGCAACGAATTGATAATGCAAAGCTGATAATTCTTTGGATGTACTCGTTCGATAGGATTAGCGCCGCACGCTTGGGCATCCGCTTGCAGCGTAGCGCTGGCCGGTGGAATGAGAACATCGATCTGCCAGCCTAAATCGGCGGCCCAATGCTGGAGCACGGCGCGCATCATTTCTCCTGCGCCATTGCCGCTTAAGATGTGCGATATGACAATAATTTTCATAAGCGAAAAAATTTATTCTTTACTCGTTCCATTTTCAATGGAACGGCTATAGTTTTTCCCCAGCCATTGATTGTGTATTTCATCAAACGCGCTAGGCAAGCCAGCATCCACAATGGCTGAATTGGTTACTCCCCAAACCGCTACTTGTAATAGTAAATCGGGCAACACAAGATTTACCGACCGGCGGGCAATGTCATACCCCGTATAAAAATGCAGATCTGCCGATGTCTTCAAATTGAATACATCGGAAGCCAACGTTCCACATAAATAGTGATCCGAATGATCATTCGGACTGTGCTCCGGTGATGAATCGGTACTATGCAGCACAATACGATCCGTATCGCTCGATTCGAAATTCACAATTTCATGGATGGTTCTGATTAAATCATTCCAATCCATATAGACATTAGCGTCATCGACAGTGGACAAGTTTGTTGTCTTGCCGGCATGCAGATACTTGAGGCTTTGCCCCGGTTGCGCGGTGTAGCCAGTACCTTCGGGATTGCCATCCGGCAGGCGAATAAAATACACAGCCACGTTGTGCGCCGTATGACGTTCTAGTTGCTTGCCGTTTAGCGCGACGGAAGATTTTTCAAATACCACCGTTGATCGCTTCAGCGAAAGCATAAAGCGTAACGCCCGTAGCGCGCCTTCTTCTCGGGCATTCGACAAAGCCCGAAGGCTGACATTTTCAGTTATATTGCCTACTGCATCGCCAGAAGTGATAAGAATAAAAACGGCTTTGTTGAAGGATTCTTGCATTGCATGAAATGCGCTTGGCATCATGAATAATTGCCAATCGTCAGGATGCGCGGAAATAAAAAAAGATGTTTGTTTTGCCGACATAGTAGGTCCTTATTCTATGTCGCATTCCAACCAGTGCGGTGAACGACAACCGACGAAATGTCATTTGGAATGCGCCATGGAATTATTCCTCTGGAACATAAAAGGATAAACATGCGCAATATATACCGCTTTCGCCTTCACCCGCTGACTTCCGCCGTACTGCTAGCCTTAAGTGCAAGTTCTCCACAGGTCTTTGCCGTTTCTTGCCCCGCCACGATCGATAGCAACACATCGCCGCTGATTCAAACCTGCGATATGGCATCAGGGCAAAGCTTATTGGTTAGCGCCACGGGTAGCGTAGGCTTGAGTAGTAGTGGCAATGCCGCGATTGTCGTTCCAGCGGCCCTTAGCGCTGGCAGTATCACTAATCAAGGACAATTGTTCGGCAATCTTCTCGGCATCTCACTGTTATCCGGCTCATCCACCGGGAATATCCTCAATCAAGGCACGATTACCGCAGCGACGGGAATCAATCTGGATGAAGCGGGCGCTGGAAACATCACCAATGCTGGTACCGGCGTAATTTCTGCGACTCAGAACGGCATTAGTATTTCTTCCAATACGACGACGACAACCGTTGGCAGCGTTAGCAATGTAGGCACGATTAACGTCAGCGGTGCAGAGCAATTCGCAGGCTCCGGAATTAATGTCGGGGCCACCTTTCCGCGCCTTACTATGGGAGGTATTTCGAATGCCGGTCAAATTACTATTACCGGCGTTGATACCCACGGTATTTCCAGCGATGCCAACGGCATTGCGTTGAATCGCGATCCGGTTCTAACCGGTGGGATTAGCAACACGGCACAAGGAAGTATCAGCGTGCAAAGCAATGTCAATTTACGCAATGCGGCGCTGATTGATCTTGGAAGCACCTCCGCAAGTGCCAACGGTATCGGCGCATTTGGATATGGCGCCGGCATGATTGCCGGATCGATCACTAACGACGGCTCGATTACCGCAGCGGTCCAAATCGACGAATCGAATCCAAATGGTTTGACGTCCGGCACAACGTTTGATGCATTTGCAGGAGTGTTTGGCATCAATGTTGATTCTTGGAATGGGGTTCAAGATGTTACCAATAGCGGTACCCTAACGGCTACTGCCACGATACAAACCGGCAGCGGTACCGGTGGTTTGAATTTCAATAATCAAGCCACAGCCGTAGGACTTATTGCGAACGGTCTACCGGCCGCTGCGAATATTTCAAACACCGGCACAATTACCACCACGGCCACTTCGTCCGATGGGATAGCCCAGGTAGTTGGACTCTTTGTTGCGTCTAGCGCTCTGAGCGGCAACTTAACCAATACCGGCAATATTACCGCGAGTGCTTCTGTGGAAAGCGGTAACGGCGCGTCGGCTTACGGCATCGTGTTAGCCAATATGACTATGGGCGGTAATTTGATCAATAGTGGTTCAGTTAGCGCGCTCACTTCAAATGGCTCTGCAACCAAAGCCGGTATTGGCCTCGCCTTCATGAGCGGTAGCCAAGTATCAGGAAGTCTCCAGAATGACCTCAATGCATCTATTCGCGGCGACCAAATCGGTATTCAAATCGATTCAACGAGCGGCATAACCGGAGGAATCGATAATCGCGGCACGATTCACGGCGGCACAACCGCGCTGGATTTAGCTAACACCACGCCATTCACGATTACCAACAGAGGAACGTTAAGTGGCAACGTTAATCTAGGCGTTAACACACTGACAATTCTTTCAACCGGCGCGATCAGTAATGGCAATGTTGTAGGTACATTATCCGGTGCAACCGGTGTGGTAAATATTGGCGATACGAGTGGCAACACAGCGGACTTCACGGCACAAGGAAACTTTACGGGCTTGTCCGCGTTTAACATCAACACCGGCAGCACGCTGCATTCGTACAACGCATTGTCTATCGATGCTTCCACTATCACCAATAGCGGCACACTTAGCGTTGCGGCAGGACATACTGTTTCGATCAACGGCGCATATACCCAAACTGGAACTTATCAGTGGGGCGCGATAACGAATGCAATTGGAGGATATGGCGTCGTGAATGTGACCGGCGCGGCAACACTCACCGGTTCGACATTTGCCATCAAACCCGGCTCCAACTTAGCCATCGGTACTTATAGCGGCATCTTATCGGCGACTAACCTGACCGGCGGCAATAGCCTCGCCGGTGGAACCTATTACAACCTCGCTTATGCAATCGTGCCGGAAACCGGTGACGCCAATATTCTCGATTTAGTGGTAACACGCTCGCTCAATCCAACACCGCTACTCAGCGGTGGCCAAGCCAATGCGGTTATTCAGCTCGCCACCGAATCGCTTTCGGTGCTGCATGATCGTGCAAACCGAATGAGCGGTAAATCCTACGAAGGTACATCGGTGGACAACCATATTTGGATCGCACCTTACGGCAGCCAAGGTGATCAAAACGGTAACGGTACGGTTGATGGATATAGTCATCGCACTGCAGGTATCGCCTTTGGTGCCGACAACAATTACAGCGGTGATTGGCGGCTGGGTGCAGCGCTGAGCTTTGGTCATAGTGATGTGTCCGGCGACAACACAACCAATGTCGATCGGCTACGGATAAATAGCTATCAAGTAGCGAGTTATGCAAAAGGTAAAATTCGCGACATGGTGGATTTGACGTTTATTGCTAGCTTAGCCACCGATAGAAGCAGCACCAGCCGCAACGATACAACAGCCAGCACTCTCCCAGTAACTGCAACCGCCGACTACAGCGGCTGGCACGGCACTGCTGGTATAGAAGTAGCTCACAGTTACCCGCTCAACGAAAAACAAACCATCACACCAAAGATCGGCGTCGATTACATCCATGCGCATGTGAATGGGTATACCGATAGCGATAGCTTGAAAGTTGAAAAGCAAACCGCGAATGCGTTGGTGTTCTCCACCGGTGGAGAATATGTTTATGCGTTCGACGGTAGTGGACGCTTTATCGCAAACCTTGGTATTCGCTATGACACCATGGCAGAGCAAAGCACGATTACATCAACGCTCAACGGAGGAGCGCCTTACACCACCACTGGAATAAATCCCGGGCATACCGCTTACCAAGGA
>Ga0157374_10000151_pt1 | contig 63347 bp, 51 predicted proteins | sample M25metaG_FD_115308 | JGI IMG/M metagenome (GOLD analysis project Ga0157374, IMG submission 115308) | Miscanthus rhizosphere microbial communities from Kellogg Biological Station, Michigan, USA - M2-5 metaG | ecosystem: Host-associated > Plants > Roots > Rhizosphere > Soil | place: USA: Michigan...
CGCGCGCACGCCGGAGCAACTCACCGACCGGCTTTGCGCCGCACTTTGCCACTTCATGGGGGCTCCGCCTACCGTTGCCGCTCAATGCGCGTTTCGGAAATGATTTATGAGAGATGCTATAAGCGGCTTTGAGCAAAGTTTTTTGTGCGCCCGGTCCAAGCGCTCCCGGCAAAGGAAAGCGCCCTTTTCACCGGAGTGGAAAGGGCGCTTTCGGGGGTTGATTTGTTTCAGTGAAAATCGGCCTACGCGGGATTCGGGCGGCCGATGCCGTGGTAGGTGAAGCCGAAGCCGCGCATCGTGTCCGGGTCGAAGAGATTACGGCCGTCGAAGATCAACGGAGTGTGCATTTTCTCTTTCACGGTGTTGAAATTCTGGTTGGCGAATTCGCTCCACTCGGTGGCAAGGATCAGGGCCTCGGCGCCTTCGACGGCGTCCATCGGGGTGGGGACGAGCTTGACCTTGGCCGGGTCAATGAGCTTCCACTCGATGGCTTTCTCTGCGCCTTTCGGGTCGTAGGCGGTGACGACCGCGCCTTCCTCGACCAGCTTGTTGACAAGGGTGATGGCGACCGAGCTGCGGACGTCGTCGGTATCGGGTTTGAAGGTGAGACCCCAGACGGCGATCTTCTTGTCTTTCAGCACCCAGAGGACACCGCGGATTTTTTCAATGAAGCGTTCGAGCTGTTCGGCGTTGATCCGCTCGACTTCCTCGAGCAGGCGGAAGGGCACGCCGAGCTGTTTGCTGATGGCGATGAAGGCCTTCACGTCCTTTGGGAAGCAGGAGCCGCCGTAGCCGAGGCCGGCGTTGAGGAAGTTGCGACCGATCCGCTTGTCGGTGCCGATGCCGTCGGCGACCATTTCCACGTCCGCGCCGGCGGCTTCGCAGATGGCGCTGATCGCGTTGATGTAGCTGATCTTGAGCGAGAGGAAGCTGTTGGCGGCGTGCTTGATGAGTTCGGCGCTGTTGACGTCGGTGACGAGAATCGGGGCTTGGAACGGCTCGTAGATCTGCTTCATCAAGTCGGTCGCCTTCTGGCTGTCGGAACCGATGACGACGCGGTCGGGATTCATCAAATCGGCGACGGCGCAGCCTTCGCGAAGGAACTCGGGATTCGAGACGACGTCGAAGGCGGCTCCCTTGTTGTAGCGCTTGATCGTTTCGGCCACCTTTTCGCCGGTCTTGACCGGGACGGTGGATTTATCGACGACGACGCGGTATTCGCCAGGCTTGAGGACGGTGGCGATTTCGCGGGCGACCTTTTCGATGAAGGTCAGATCCACGCTGCCATCGGTTTGCGGCGGCGTGGGGACGGCGATGAAGACTACCTGCGAGTTGTCCACGCCGTCCTGGATGGAGTTGGTGAAACGGAGGCGCTTGGCCGCGACGTTGCGGCTGACGACCTCTTCCAGGCCGGGTTCGTAAATCGGGATTTTGCCCGCCTGCAGGGCGTCCACCTTGCGCTGGTCATTATCCACGCAGATGACGGTGTGGCCGACTTCGGCGAAGCATGCGCCGCTGACGAGGCCGACATATCCAGATCCAATGATGCAGAGTTCCATAGAGTGTGTGTTGAGTACGAGACGAAGAACGGTTGATTAAAAGCTCTGTCCCGGGTCCACACTGAGAGGCAGGGTGACCTGAGGCAGGTCCTTCAGAGTGAATGAGAGCAGAACGCCGTAGTTGGTTTTAATCCCGTTATCCTGAATGATGAAGCCCAGCGATGCAACCCAGCTGCTCAAGTCGCGGTGCAGTTCGTAGCGCTGTTCCTCAAGGGTGCTGGTGGCAAATTCGTAGTCCTCGCGGGCGGAGACGGCCCAGTTGTCGTTCAGGCGATAGTAGGCGCCGATGGAGGCGAGGCTGCTGTTCTGGAAGAACGGGTTGTCCCAGATGTAGCGATGCGAAAGGTTGATGCGCAGATCCTTGGTGACCATGAAGTTCATCGCCGTGTTCACTTCGCTGAAGCCCTGGCTGTCGAGCGGGATCTGCCAGTCCATGTTCAAGCCCACCCACGGCAGCAGATTCCAGCGCAGGGTGTTGTAGAGATTGGAGAAAGTGCCTTCGTTGAAAATACCGGCCGGGAAATCCGGCTTCTCGAGATTCACGTCCACAAAGGTATTCAGTTCCAGCCAGGTGATGGTCTGGTTATCACGGCGGGTCTGGAAGCGGTTGTAGAAACCAGTGCGCCAGATGCTCCAGTCGGCCAGCGAATCGGTGCTGTTGAATTCGGGGAAGCTCAGTTCGAACGCCTGCGTGGAGGGATTGTAGCGATCGTATTGGAGAATGCCGGACGGGTCGTTTCCCGTGTTTACGTAGGAAATTTCCGTATAGGGCTGGATGATGTGGCGGAGACCGTCGAGACCGAAGGTGCGGTTCTGCACCAGGTCCCAGGTCTGCGAGACTTTGAAGGAAGCCTCGAGACCCGCATCCACGGTAGGACGGAACACCGCGCCATTTTGATCAAGCACGGTGGTGGTGACGGTTTCCTTGGTGGGTGCTTCACCGGGCACGAGCGAGTCCAGCGTGAGCACGGTCGTCTGATCCGCGAATTCACCCGAGTTGCTGTAATAAGTACCGCGCACGCCGACATGCGGGACCACCGAGAGCCAGCCGAAGTAGGTATTCGGATAAATGATCTGGTGATAGGTGTCGAAGCGGGTGGTCTGGTAATCCGGCAGCGTGCTCGTATTGGCAAAGTCGCGGCGCAACCGCGCGATGCTGGCCGAGCCCTGGTAGTAGAACGGGCTGTTGCCGAGATTCATCGTCGTGGTGTCGAAGTCGAGTTCCGGCAACCGCTCGGTCATGTCGTAGAAATCGTTCAACTGCTTGCGCACGGTGAGATCGATCGTGAAGTTGTCCGCACGTTTGGTGAGGGCGATCACGTTGTCCGGCTCGGGATCGATGCGGAAGTCGCGCTTCTCAAAATCTTCCAGATAGCGGCTGTCGCTGATCTTGCTGACGTTGATGGTCGTATAAAGATCGTCCGCGAGGTAAATGCGGCTCTTGAGCGAGACCCGATAGCGGTCGCTGATGGTGTTTTTGCGGCCCTGGCCGGTTTCGTCGGTCTCGGGGCTCGAGTCGTCCGCGTAGTAGGAATGGAAATGGATGTAGCTTTCCTTGTCCTTGCCAAAGTTACTGTCGATGTCGAAGCCCGCCGCCGCACCGCGTTCCGAGCGAAGATCGAAGTGGAAGGTCCCCAGCACGTCCTGATTGTCCGCGATCGGGAAGGAGTACTGCGTGAGCAGGAACGCACCCCAGGAGCTTTGATAGCCCGGGGTGAAGAGGAAGGCGTTCTCCTTGCGCAGCGATTCCGCCAGGTAGGGCCACCAGAAAATGGGCGTCTCACCCACAAAGAGGGTCGCGCGGCTGAAGACGATGCGATCCGCCGAGTAGATGCGCACCTGGCGGGCGCGGATGTAGTAATCGGGTTTCGAGGAATCGCTGGTGGTGAAGACGCCGTTTTTTACGATGTAAGCGTTCGGTCCGAGCGAGCTCATGGTGTCACCGGAAAAGCGGAAGGGCTCGAAGTCGCCCTGAAAATCGGCCGTGCGCACCTGCTTGGTCTCGAAATTGTAGATGGCCCGCTCGGCGGTGAAGACCTGGCCAGCGCGATAGATGCGGACGTTGCCCCGTACCAGCACGTCGCGGGTGTCGGGATTGTATTCCGCGTAATCGCAGTAAATGGTGCTGTCGTTGTAGTGGATGACGACGTTGTCGTGCGCGATCGCGAGGCCGTTCGATCCGCTGACGTCTTCTGCGTCGATCTCCACCGGCACGTCGCCGAAACTGCTTATCTGGGCCCTCCCAGAGAGAAGGGCGGCAAAGCTGATGGCGATGGCGAAAAGCGTCTTTTTCATGAACCGGAAGCGCGAAGCTATCCAACGGCGTGCGGGCTTGCCAAGAGGAAAAGCGGCGGCCTCAAATCCCCGATGTGGCGGCAAACTGGAAAAGCGGGCTAACTTGTCGTCGCCGACGAGGTCGTAGCCGGGGAAAGACCGCTCCTGGCCATCAGGTCCACCGGGGTCACCACGCCACTGAGCTTGCCTTCGGAATCCACCACCAGCAGCTTGCGGCGTCCGCTGCGGCAGAAGCGCTCCACCACCTCGGGCACCGGGGTGGTGGGCAGCACGGTGGCAAACGTGAGCGGAGGAAAATCCTTCAGCAGGGTGGAGCCGACCACTTCGCCAGCTTCGATGGCGTCAAACAGGCGGTTCTGGTTGACCAGTCCCAGCGGCTTGCCCTGTTCATCCACCAATGGCAGCGAGGTGTAGGAATGTTCCACCAGCAGATCCATGGCCTGCTGGACGGTCATTTCGGAAGTCACTGTCAGCGGCACCTTCATCACCTGCGCGGCGGTCAGTGCCCGCACGGAATCGGCCAGGCCGGAGAGCATGCGCTCGATCTGCTCGCGGGTGGTGTATTGGGCGGCGGAATGCTGGAAGAAGGAGCGGATGGATTCGCTGGCGCTGGAGATGGTGTGGAACGCCTCGGCATTCAACGAGACCAGCGTGCTCGTCTCGGCTGCTACGGCCCGGAAACGCCAGATTTTGTCATTCAGCAGCGCGCGCTCGCCAAAGTGCTCGCCTGGTCCGAGCGACTTCACCAGGCCATTTTCGTCCAGCAGGTCGATCTTGCCCTGTTTCACCATATAGAAGGAAAGCGCGGGTTCGCCCGGGTGGAAGATCACGTCGTCTTTTTCCAGATGCACCTCGGTGAGCACATTGGTGGCCTGGGTGTTGAAGAGTGTGATGTCGCGCGGGAAGAAGAGGTCGAGCGTCCAGTCGATGACCACGCGCAGCTTCTTCTCGATGCCCGGCAGTTTCATGGTGTAGATCGTCCGCCACATCAGCCACGCGAGGATGCCGGAGAACTTGATGCCCATGATCTCCGCCACGGCGGATTGGTGGCCGATCGCGGCAAGTTCGCCGAGGCCCTTGAAGGTAAATTTGGCGAGCTTGGGGGCTGGCGCACTGGCGATTTTTGCCTTGAGGATCGCGGCGAGGTTCCTGCCAAGGGTTTGTCCCTGCCGATAGGCAAACTGCGCGGTGGGCGGGCAAAGCTCGGCCCGGCCCTCCACCACCTTGCCTCCCGCCAGGGGCACCCCGGCGCAATCGCCTGCGGCCCACAGGTTTTCCTGCCCCTGCACCAGCATCGTCTCGTCGGTGAGAATGCGGCTGCGGGAGTTGGCGAATTTATTCTTCGCGATCAGATCAAGCACCAGCGGATGCGGTGCATTGCCCACGGTGGAGACGACCAGGCTGCTCTCGATGATCCGGCCGTCGGCAAGCTGAATCTTGCTCGCCGTCATGCTGGTCACGCGTGCGTTCATGATCAGCTTCATGCCGCGGGCGGTGAGGTTCTTTTCGCAATAGACGCCCAGCGATTCGCTGACTTCCGGCAGCAGATGTTCGCGGCCATGAATGAGCGTCACCTGCGGCTCATTTTTTTTGATCGCCGGATAAAAGCGTTGCAGGCTGCGGATCAAGTCGAGTAGTTCACCCGCGGTTTCCACACCGGAGAAGCCGCCGCCCACGATCACGATCGAGAGCAGCTTGCGGCGTTTCACCGGATCGGTTTCCAGGTTGGCCTCCTCGAAGCGGTCGAGCAGCGCGGTGCGCAACAGGCCGGCGTCACCCACCGTCTTCATCAGGTAGGCGTGTTCCGGCATGCCCGGCGTGCGGCTCAGGTCCACGATGCCGCCGACAGCCAGCACGAGATGGTCGAAAGTGACTGTCACCTCGCCGGTGTACGTCCCCGCCTTCAGCACCAGCTTCCGGCCCGGGTAGTCGATCTCGGAAATCTTCGCCCGCAACACCGTGCAATGCTTTACGAGCTGCCGGATCGGATTCACCACATGCTGCGGCGAGATGGACGAACCCGCCACCTCCGCCAGCATCGGCTGGAACAACATGAAATTCTGGTCTGCGATGACCGCCACGCGATCCCGGGCCTCCGGCCCAAGTTTCCGCGAAAGCGCCTGCGCGCAGTAAACTCCGGCGAAGCCGCCCCCGGCAATCACCACGTCGAAATGAAGCCCTTCACTCATTGGGCGCAGACTTTACGCAGAGTCTGCGCCCAACGAAAACAGGGAAATTTAAAAATCTATTTTCCGTGCGCATCTTTTGCAGCCACGGCCCGGTGGGCCGTTGGGAGGAGCGTTGCCAAGGAGAAGGTGCTGCCTTCGAAGATCGGGGCGGAGCTATCACTTATTTCGAAACTGGCCCACGGTCATTTCATCATTCCCCCCCCAACGGCCCATAGGGCCGTGGCTACAAGGGCTTTTGGAAATAAAGGGCGGGTAAAGGGGGAACTTCTCGAAAGAAAAAAGCGCAGCCGGGGCTGCGCTTTTTGAAGAAAAGGAAAGTGGAACCGAGGGAAGGCGACTAATCCCCGTAGCCGTTCGGATGGTCAACGTGCCACGCCCAGGCGCTGGCTACGATCTTCTCGATGTCCTCATACTGCGGCTTCCAGCCGAGCTCGGCCTTGATCTTGTCGGAGGCACCGATGAGCTTGGGCGGATCGCCCGCGCGGCGGGGCTTCTCCACCACCGGAATTTTCTTGCCGGTGACTTTCTCGCAGGCCGCGATGACTTCGCGCACGCTGGTGCCGCCGCCGGTGCCCAGGTTGTAGAAATCGCTCTTTTCGGTGCTGAGCGCGAGGATGTGCGCCTGCGCGAGATCGAGGATGTGGATGTAGTCGCGAATGCAGGTGCCGTCCGGCGTCTCGTAATCGGTGCCGTAGATTTCCACGTGCTCACGCTGGCCGAGCGCGACCTTGAGCACGTTCGGGATGAGGTGGGTTTCGATGCGGTGGTCTTCACCGAACGGACCGCTGGCGCCGGCGGCGTTGAAGTAACGCAGCGCAACAAATTTGAGGCCGTGGATGGAATCATACCAGCGCAGGATTTTTTCAAACAGCAGCTTGGATTCGCCGTAGGGATTGATCGGACGCTGGGGGAGTGACTCGTCGAGTGGCACGCGATCGGGCGGGCCAAAGGTTGCGCAGGTGGAGCTGAAGACGAACTTCTGCACCCCGGCGACAACGCAGGCGTCGAGCAGGTTCACGCCATTTGCCACGTTGTTGCGGAAGTATTTCGAGGGATTGGTCATGCTCTCGCCGACGAGTGCATTGGCGGCAAAGTGCATGACGGCATCGGGCTTTTCCTCCTGCATCACCTTGATGATGAGGTCGCGATCTCCAAAGTCGCCTTCGATGAATTTCGCCTGCGGATGCACCGCCAGGCGGTGGCCTTCGCTGAGGTTGTCGAAAACGATGACCTGATGGCCTTGCTCGATAAGTTGCTGAACGCAGATGCTCCCAATGTAGCCTGCGCCGCCGGTAACAAAAATCTTCATACCCTCCACGTTAGCCAGTGCCATGCCATGCATTCAACCGCAGATTTGTAAAAACACCGTGTAAGTAAATTTTACGGTGTGATAGCGGAGGGGCACCCGGCGGGCTACCCTTCGTGGGAGCTCTGCCCGCGCAGATTCTTCACCATTTCCCGCACGTGGCGGCTACGGGTGCGCTCCTTCAAAATATCGAGGCTCTTCTCATTGCTGCCCCATTCGAGAATCTCAATATTTACGTTGCGCACTCCCCACTTGCGCATTTCGAGACGGCTGGGCTTGTAAAGGTCGATCGTTTGCGTGCCCACGAGGGCGGAGCCGTAGTCATCCACTACGAAGACCTGGCCAGTCTCCTTGATCCGGAATTTGGTGCCAATCGGGTAAACCGACCAGTCCGCCGAGGCGCTGTTGATCTCACCGGTCTTCAGCCGCGAGCCCATCGCGCTGCGGGGGCCCCCTTTTTCGGTGCAGGTGTAGGCGGTTGTGCGAACCTTTTTCGTCTTCCCGTTGCCCAGCAGCGCGGCCGTCGATTTGCAAGACGGGCAGGACTTGGTGCTGGCGCAGCCAATGGTAGCGAGACTCGGAAGAAGTAAAAGTAGGGCAAAAATGTAACGCATGATTTTTGTCAGTTTTTCGCAAAACTGGCCGCCAAAAAAGCAGATTCTGTCCCTTTGGCAAACAAAAAGTTCCATTTTATGGCCGATTTAATGTTGTTCTCTCTGAATGGTTCGATCGGCTGCTGGCGGGATGTGGGTGAGCTTTTGGGGTGGGTAAATTCCCTTCACGGGCGTTTTTTGGATGCATCCGGTGTCCTTGAAGCGGGGGAAACTGGGACTGCTGCTGGACCATGGCTGAGCAAGGCCGCTCCGTTCGGTGTAACGAGTCGCTGGCGCACGCTGGCTGGAAAGGTTCGCATGCCCGGGATCGTGAAGGAATAGGGGATTGATCGGGCCACAATTTGCTGTAACGGAGATCACGCTCAGACCCCGGCAAAGAAAAACGCTCCGGTGGAATACCGGAGCGTTTGCAAAACTATAAATAATCAGCGCGCAGAGGCTTAGTAGCGACGACCGTAGCCGCCACCGCCACCGCTGCGTTCGCTGCGGCCACCGCGATCAGGGCGACCACCGCCGCCACCGCCACCGCCGAAGGAACGACCACCACCGCCGCCACCAGCACGCTCTTCACGAGGACGCGCTTCGTTGACGGTAAGGGCACGACCCTGGAGGTTCTTGCCATGGAAGAGGCTGATCGCCTGCTGTGCTTCCTCGGAGGAAGCCATGGTTACAAAGGCGAAACCGCGGGAGCGGCCCGTGAACTTGTCTTGCATCAGCGCGACTTCCGAGACGGTGCCAGCCTGGGCAAAGGTGTCTTGAAGATCGATTTCGGTAGTGTCGAAGGAAAGATTCCCGACGTAGAGTTTGTTGGACATAATGTTATTGTTTCTCGCAAGAGTGAAGGTCGGTGGCTGTTTCCGGTCGTCGGATTTAAAACTGCCACTGATATCTGCGGAAACTCCGCGTCATCTAACAACTAGCAATCTACCAAACCTCGAGAGGCTCCAAACTTGTGCCTGCACCAGACACCCGAATGAAGCAGAGAGCAAGCGGTATTTTTCAGAGGGGCGTCTAGCCGAGGCGATAGACGATGCGCGCCTTGTTCAAATCGTAGGGCGACATTTCGATCTTCACGCGGTCGCCATTGGTCAGGCGGATGAAGCGCTGGCGCATTTTGCCCGAGATGTGGGCGAGCACGCTGTGCTGGTTGTCGAGTTCGACGCGGAACATCGTTCCGGCGAGCACGGAAGTAATCTTGCCTTCGGTTTCAATCACGTTTTCTGCCATAAAATATAGGCACTGACAATGCCGCGAGCGGCGGCGAAGAAGCGGCCAGGCCGTTTCCCGGGTTGCGGTTTAAGCTTTCGGAGAAGCACTCCAAACCGGCAATTACCGGGCGAAGAATGAAAACTATCGTTCAAGATAAAGAGATTGCAAGCTGGAATCCTGTAAAGACGGTGGCTCTCTTGCTTCCAAGAAGAGGATTAATCCTGCAAAGTTGATTGATGAGAAAGGTGATCACTATCGATGGAGCCAGCTTCCGCACGCTGGAGGAGTTCTTTGAGACAATCGGCTCGACCTTGATCCCGGGACGGAAGTGGGGGCGAAATCTCGACGCCTTCAACGACATTTTGCGGGGCGGATTTGGAACACCGGACGAAGGTTTTACTCTCCGTTGGATCAATGCTGCCATTTCGAGGCAGCGGCTGGGTGAATCCACTTTCAATTTGCTGGTTGATATAATCCGGGACCATGGCACCGGCGGGCTTCAGTTCGAGGATCACGTGGAGCTTGAACTCCGTGAAAATGAGTAATTTCGGGGCTGTCGCATTTTCCCACGCGACAAGTTTGCATCTTCCCTTGGGAGGGTGTGTAATTGCCTTTCATGAATTTGCAGGCGCTCCCAAAAGTATTGCTTCATGAACATCTCGACGGCGGCCTTCGTCCGCAGACGGTAATCGAACTGGCCCGCGATTGTGGCTACACCGGTCTTCCCACCCAGGACGCGAAAGAATTGGGTGCCTGGTTTCATCGCGGGGCCAACAAAGGGAATCTCCCGGAATACCTCGAAGGCTTTGCCCATACCTGCGGGGTGATGCAGACCCGCTCGGGGATCGAGCGGGTGGCCTTCGAGTTTATCGAGGACATGTATCACGACGGCGTAGTTTATGCCGAGTCCCGCTTTGCCCCGGTCTTTCATCAGGCAAGGGGACTCACTCCTGAGGCGATCGTGCAGGCGGCCATTGATGGTTTCAAGCGCGGCGAGGAGAAATACGGGGTCAAGTGGGGTCTCATCATCTGCGCGATGCGCAACATGACCGATTCGCTGGAATGGGCCGAGCTGGCGATTGATTTTCGCCATCGTGGCGTGGTGGGGTTCGATCTTGCGGGAGAGGAGGCTGGCTATCCGCCAAAGAAGCACGTCCCCGCGTTTCATGCCATTCAGACGGCAAATTTCTACAGCACCCTTCACGCGGGCGAAGCCTTCGGCGTCGCCAGCATCTGGCAGGCCCTTCAGCTCTGCGGCGCACACCGGCTCGGCCATGCCACCCGGTTGCTGGAGGACATGACGATTGTGGACGGCAAAATCGTCGGCCTCGGCACGCTCGCCCAATATATTCTCGACCGCCGCATTCCGTTGGAAATGTGCCTTTCGTCCAATGTCCATACCGGTGCCGTCCGCACCATGCAGGAGCATCCCTTCCGCCTTTACTTTGACCGCGGCTTCCGTGTCACCATCAACACGGACGACCGTCTCATGAGCGACACCACCATGACCAAGGAATTCCAGATCGCCATGGATGAGTTCGGCCTCAGCCTGGCCGATCTGGAGAAGGTGACGATCAATTCCATCAAGAGCTCCTTCATCCCCTTCGACGAGCGGATCAAGCTCATCTATAACGTCATCAAGCCCGGTTACGCCAAAGCGCGGGCGGTCCTATGATGGAAGGGCAAAGCTCGGCGTCGCCACTGCGGGAATGGGCCACGAAAATCACGAGTCACTGGTGGTTTCGGATGGTTTTCGCGCCCTGGCTGGTCAGCCGGGTGGCGCTTTCGATCGTCGGAGCCTTCGCGCTCTACATGATCCCGCCGGGGACCTTTTCCTATACGTGGGAAATCAATGGCAGCGGGCAGATCGATGTGGTCGAAAAAGGCACCTGGCCCCAGCCCAAGCGCTGGCTCGTCAATAGCTGGGCGCGCTGGGACAGTTGGTGGTACTACACGATTGCGCAATCCGGCTATGGGCATCGGCAGCCCGGGGCGGCCGATGGCGAAACCAATTTGAATTTCTTCCCCGTCTATCCATTGCTGATCCACTCCGTAAAGCTGCTGGGGGATCCGCCTACCGTGCGCTACTTCGAAATGGGCATGCTGATTTCCAATGCCGCCCTGCTTGGATTGTTGACGTTGTTGGTGAAATTGGTGCGGCTGGATTGGGATGAGGCGACCGCCCGGGGAGCCGTCCTTGCGTTGCTCGTCTTTCCCAGCACCCTTTACCTCTCCGCGGTCTATGTGGAGTCGCTTTTCCTGCTCATCATTCTCTCGGCCTTTTATGCGGCCCGGAAAGGACGCTGGTGGCTGGTCGGGCTGCTGGCGGCGCTGGCGACGGCCACCCGGCCGCCGGGCGTCATCCTCGCCCCTGCGCTGGTCGTCGAGTATCTGGCGCAGCGGAACTGGCGCTGGCGGGCGATTCGCCCAGACTTCCTGTGGCTGGCGCTCGCGCCTTTGGGCATCGCCGTCGTTTTCGCCTATCAGCATCACGTCCTGCCCCATGGCGACATCACCAGCGGCTACCAGACGCACAAGCGCTTTTTAACCTGGCCCTGGGTCTCCATCGCGCCATTTTTCAATGGCACCTACGGCGCCCTGCGCTGGGAGAATTCGCGGCTCGATCTCGTCTTCACTCTTTTCTTTCTGGCGCTTTCCTTTCTGGCCTTCCGGCTGCGGGCCAGCTACGGCTTTTTCGTGCTCGCCTCGGTGGTCTTCGTGATGTGCACCGCCAGCCTCTCGGGCATGCCCCGCTTCGGGCTCACCTTCTTCCCCATCTTCATTCTCCTGGGCCTTGCGATGCGTCGCGACTGGTTTGAGCGGGCCTGGCTCTGCTCCTGCAGCATGCTTGCTGCCTTCTTCATGGCGCTCTTCGCCTCGTGGCACTTCTACATGTAAAGCGCCGCTACTCCGCTTCGCTCTCGTCGCCGGTGCCTTCTTCCAGCTTCCGGAGCAGATCGGACATGTCTTCAACCTCGTCCCACACATCCTGGCTAACGTAAATCGGCGCCTTTTGCTGGGTGGCAATGGCGATGCAATCGCTCGGGCGCGCATCCAGCTCGATGATCTTGCGCTGCTGGAGATCGTTCTCCGCGCTGATGATCAGCCGTGCATAATAGGTGGAACTCTTCAGGTCGTTGATGATCACCCGCTCCACATGCGCCCCCAGCGCGGTCATCAAGTGCGCCATCAGATCATGGGTGAGGGGGCGTTCCTTGGGGGTGTTCATCATGAACATGGCAATTGCCGCGCCTACGCCTTCATCCACGTAAATCACGAAGACTTTGAGATCATTGCCGATGAAAACCGCGCGACCGGAATTGGTCTGCAACACGCGATGGACTCGGACCTCGACGACGGGTTTGTTCATGACAAAGAAGGAGCCTAGGCAGGTTCGTGGGAAATGACAAGACGCTCGCCGAAATCCCGCTCACAAAAACGTCACAAAATTTCCACAACCTGCGGTTGCAAACCGGAAGTGCGGAATTAGTATGCGCGAACCATGACACCCGCCTGGGATATCCAATCCGCCATCTCCCTCTATAATATCGACCGTTGGGGCACCGGCTACTTTTCGATCAACGAAAAGGGCAACATCGACATTCTGCCCCAGCAAAACGGTGCGCGGATCGATATCATGGAGGTCATTGCCGACGCCCAGGAGCAGGGGCTGGCCTTCCCCCTCGTGCTGCGTTTCCAGGATTTGCTCCGCCACCGGGTGGAGACGATCAACAAGGCCTTCGGTGCCGCCATCGAGCAGTTCGGTTACAAGAGCTATTATCGAGGCGTGTTTCCGATCAAGGTGAACCAGCTCCGCGAAGTCGTGGAAGAGATCATGGATGCCGGGCGTGATTACCACTATGGCATCGAGGCCGGCAGCAAGCCGGAATTGATGGCCGCGCTGGCGATTCACAACGACCCGGAGAGCCTCATTGTCTGCAACGGCTATAAGGACGGCCTCTTCATCCAGAACGCGCTCCTCGGCTGCCGGCTGGGCAAAAAAGTCATCCTCGTCGTCGAAAAGCTCGAGGAGCTTTTCCACATCCTGCAAATTTCCAAGGAAGTCGGCACCGAGCCGATGATCGGCCTGCGCGTGCGCCTGCAATCCAAGGGGGCCGGCAAGTGGGCCACCAGCGGTGGCGAGAATGCGAAGTTCGGCCTCTCCACCGCCGATCTCGTCTGCGCCAGCGAAACGCTGCGCAAGGCGGGTTTGGGCCATTGTCTTAAGCTCGTGCATTTCCATGTCGGCTCCCAGGTGCCGGACATCGGCACCATCAAACGTGCCGTCCGCGAAGCGGCCCGCTTTTACGCGAAGCTGGCCAAGCTGGGCCACGATATCGGCTATCTCGACGTCGGCGGCGGTCTCGGCGTGGATTATGACGGTTCCCGCACCACTTTCGACAGCTCCACCAACTATTCGCTCCAGGAATACGCCCGCGACATCGTCTATAACGTGATGGACGTCTGCGATTCGGAGAAGGTGCCGCACCCGATCATCGTCAGCGAGAGCGGGCGGGCGATCGTCGCGCACCACTCCGTGCTCGTGGTGGAAGCCTTTGGCTCGATCGAGAAGGACAACGTGGCCGAGGAAGTCGTCGCCACGCCCGACGATCACAAGCTGGTGAAGGACATGCTGGAGATTCGCGGCAACATCACGCGGCAAAACCGCCTGGAATGCCTGCACGACGCGCAGCAGATCAAGGAGCAGTCGCAGAGCATGTTCGATCTCGGCCTGCTGGACCTCGAAAGCAAGGCCCGGATCGAGACGCTGTTCTGGCGCATTGCCCAGCTCATCGTCGAGCAGTTCCGCGGGCTCCGCTACACGCCCGATGAAGTGAAGGAAATCGAGACCGCCCTCGGCGATCAATACGTCTGCAACTTCTCCATCTTCCAGTCCCTGCTCGACCACTGGGCGCTCGGCCAGCTCTTCCCCGTCATGCCCGTGCACCGGCTCGATACCGCGCCGGAGCGCAATGCCACCCTCGTCGATATCACCTGCGATTCCGACGGCAAGGTGAGCAAGTTCATTGATCTCAACGACGTGAAGGAAACACTCCCGCTGCACAAGCTTAAGCCCAACGAACCCTACTACATCGGCTTCTTCCTCATGGGGGCCTATCAGGACATCATGGGCGACCTGCACAATCTCTTCGGCCGCGTGAACGAAGCCCACGTCTTCCTCGACGACGACGAAGAGGACGGCTTCTACATCGAGGAAACCATCGAAGGCAGCACCATCGGCGACGTGCTCACCATGACCCAATGGAGCCAGACCGAACTCGTGCGTCTCGTCAAAGCCCAGGTGGACGCCGCGATCAAGAGCGACCGCCTCAAGCCCAACGAAGCGATGCGCCTCCTTGCCAACTACGAGCGCGGCCTCAAAGGCTACACCTACCTGCGTATCAACAACCCCAAGCCGGCGATGGTGGCACAGCCGGAACTGGGATTGGCGTAAGGTTTATTTTTGGTCGATTTTTTTCCGGGCTTTTTGCTCCCGTTGGATGAGCCGCGATTTTCGGAACCGCATCTCACCGTGCATGACGTGGAGGATGAAGACGCGTGGTTCTTCATAATGATAGAAAACACGGCACGGTGGCTCTACGATTTGACGATAGCGTAGTCGGCGAATCTCCGGAGGGCGTGAGCCGAGCTCGGGATGCTGCTTAAGCAGCGCGACGTGTGCGAAAATGCGCTGAACTAAACTCTTTGCCGCCTCGGTATTTTCCAGTGCGATGTAGTCTGCAATCGCCGCCAGATCCTCCAGTGCCGATTCAGTCCAAATTAGTTCAGCCATCGCCCGAGGCGCTTTTTGGCTTGAGCATGGGAAACCACGTGACCTTCTTCGATCGCCCGCTCCCCGCGGCTGATGCCTTCGAGAATTTTGAGCCGTTCATTCAATGACTCGTAGGTTTCCGCAGACATCATATAGATAGCAGGTTTTCCTTGTTTGGTAATGAGCAAGGGCTTTTGGCTGCTTTCCACCTCGGCGATGATTTTACCGAGCTTTTGCTTGAGCGTGCTGGCGAGTTCCGTCCGCATAGGCCGAGCTTAACTTGTCTCTCTTTGAGAACAAGCCATTATCTGTACGGCCATTAATTGTTTTTTGGAAATAGTTGTGGTGGCCTTGGGGATTCTCCATCCCGGCACGAACGAAGCCAGTCTGGAGGCTTGTAATTTCCAGTTGTCCCAAGGACCGCGATTTTTCTGTAATTCGGTTCCAAGTAGATTGAAAAATGGCAAAGGCTTTCCATTTAAATCCACCATCGGATGGGGATTTCGTAAAAAGTTGGTCGGACCATGTTTTCGAACCGCTTTGATTACGATGCCCGATGAATTTGGGCACGCCCTGACATAGGGCGAAGCTTCTTTGCTGGTGAAAGAAACGCAGCCCGTAACCATCGAAACCAAAATAGGAAAGGCCACTTGAGCATTTTCTTCCCGATATTTTAGCGGGAATCTATGCGAGCTTTTTCGAGAAACCGCCGGGATAGCGCCACGTATTTTTCCGCCCAGGTGCGCACCGATTTCTGCGTTTCGAGGTCCAGTGTCTTCACCACTTTCGCTGGTGAGCCGAGCACCAATGAGCCGGGCGGGATCTTCGTCTTGCCGGTCACCAGCGCGCCTGCGCCGATGATGGAGCGGGCGCCGATCTCCGCCCCGTCGAGAATGATGGCACCCATGCCGATGAGCACCTCGTCCTCAATCTTGCAGGCGTGCAGCATGGCCTGGTGACCGACGGTTACGAACTCGCCTACCTCCACGCCGTAGTCGTCGGCGAGATGCACCACCGTGCCGTCCTGGATGTTTGAGTTCGCGCCGATCACGATCGAGTTGATGTCGCCGCGCAGGACGGTCTGGTACCACACACTCGCATTTTCGCCGATCTTCACGTCGCCCACCACGTCCGCGCTTGGTGCAACAAACGCGGTGGGATGGATGACGGGTGTGCGGTCAAGATGCTGGCGAAGGCGTTCGTCGAAAGTCATGCCTTTACGATGCCTGCCCGCGCGAACGAAATCAACGCCATCGCCCGCAAATAAAGGCTGCGCGGGCGATTTTTTTTGAAAATTATAGAATATTTTGTTGACGGAAATTCACCGCCCTGTCACAAAACACGGCACTTGGCTGGCATTTCCTCCAGCTCTGGAAACAATCTCTCAAAATTATCTACCCATCATGAACAAGGCAGAACTCATCGAAGCCGTCCAAAAGTCCCTCTCCAGCAGCAAGGCTGACGCCGAGCGCGCGGTTGGTGCTGTGATCGACGCGATCAAGGTCGGTGTGAAGAAAGACAAAGTGGTCCAACTCATTGGCTTCGGCACCTTCAAGGTCGCCGAACGCGCCGCTCGCATGGGCATCAACCCGAAGACCGGCGAGAAGATCAAGATCAAGAAGTCGAAGACCGTCAAATTTGCCGTAGGCAAGGAATTCAAGAGCAAAATCTAACGATTTCCCCCTCGCAACCCGAGAAAACCCGTTTCGCCATTGGGCAAAACGGGTTTTCTCATTTTTAGCGTTTCGTATAACGAGCGCTGATGAGGCGATGGAGGCTTAAAAAGGAATCCGCGTAATTAGGCCACTCACCTTAGTCTTTGTCTTGCTCCTGCTCTTGCTCAATCCCATTCCCCTCGTGACTAGACTCCGTCTGGTCATGCAATAATCTGCGAGGCTCAGTCTCGCTCCCTCATCCGTGCTCTTCGCGTAATCCGCGGTTAATACCTCTTCCTCTTGATGCCTTCGTGTCTTGGCGGTTAAATCATTCCGCTCAACAGCAACGCCAGCAACACCGCCCCGAGCACAATCCGGTAAATGCCGAAGCTCACAAACGTGTGGTGCTGCACAAAGCCCAGCAGCCACTTTACCGCGATAAAGGAAACGATCGCCGAGACCAGCGTGCCGAGCCCGACCAGCGCCCAGCTCTCATGGTCGTGCATCTTCAGCGCGTCGTGAATCTCCGAAGCCCCGGCGGCCAGCATGGTGGGAATGCCCACGAGGAAGGAAAACTCCGTCGCCGCCACCCGCTCGGTGCCGAGCAGCAGGGAAAAGATAATGGTTGAGCCGGAGCGCGAAGTTCCGGGAAAGATCGCGGCCAGCAATTGAGCCAGCCCCACCACGACCGCCGTGGCCCAAGTGATCTTTGATGACTTTTTGCGGTTCTTCATGAAGGCCTCGGCGATGAGGAACATCACGCCGCCAATGATCAGCGCCCAGGCGATCGGGCCCATTTCTTCCGGCAGCTTGAAGTGGAGCTTCTTCAGCACCAGCCCGCCGATGCAGGTGATGACGAAGGAGGTCCCAATCTTGAACAGGTAATCGCGTCCCTCGGGGTTTCCAAAATCGAGCATCTTCATCACCCGCTCACGAAAGAGCGGCAGCACCGCGATCACCGCGCCGCATTGGATCACCACATTGAAAAGATCGCTCTGCCGGGGCAGCCAGTGTTCCGCAATGAGCAGGTGACCGGTGGAGGAAACGGGAATGAATTCCGTGAGACCTTCGATAAAACCGAGAATGAGGATAACGAGCCAGGATGCCATATTTGTAAGATTTTTGACCGGTACGCGGCGAGGCGGAAGCTATTCGGATTGCTACGAATCAGCTTCCGCCCCGCCCCGGTCGGAAATTGATGATGAGAACTAGACGGCGGAGTCGCCCGTTTCTTCCGTGCGGATGCGGACGGCCTGCTCGATGGGAGTGACGAACACCTTGCCGTCCCCGATCTTGCCGGTCTTTGCAGCTTGCACGATCACGTCCACGGCCTTCGCCACGCGGTCGTCGGGCAGGACGATTTCGAATTTTACCTTGGGGAGAAAGTCCACCGTGTACTCGCTGCCGCGATAGATTTCGGTGTGGCCTTTCTGGCGGCCGAATCCCTTTACTTCGGTGACAGTCATGCCTTCAACGCCGATCTCGGCAAGGGCTTCTTTCACATCCTCCATTTTAAACGGTTTGATGATGGCCTCGATTTTTTTCATGGATGTAGGTGGTTGGTTATTTTTGGACAGTGACCGCACTCTGGGAAAATGGCAAGAGCCCTTTCAGCACTTTGTAAAATAATTGCGCATCCGCCGCCGGAGACGATGGTGAGCCATGTATCGGGTCGCCACTTGGATTCGGGAATGTGACGAGGAGAACTTCCGCCGTCATTTCGAAGGGCTTAATCTTGAGCTTTTGAACGCGAGAACGCAGCCAGTCGATCTCTCCCATGCGATTGGCTTGGTGTTGACTGGTGGACCTGATATTTCGGCCGATTTTTTACGGCAGCCCGTTCCCGATCCCAGCCTGATCGAGGACGCCGAACCCTCGCGTGACGAATGGGAGTTCTCTGCCCTCCCGGAGGTCATGGCGCGGGGCCTCCCTATTTTCGCCGTCTGCAAGGGGCTGCAGGTGCTCAATGTTGCCCTCGGTGGCACCTTACATCTTGATATCCCCGGGCATTCCGCCGCCGCCTTGAAGTATGCGGATGTGCAGCCGCTCCGGTTTTCCTCCACCGCCTCGCATCGCCTCCCTTTCGTAAACCGCTCGCACCATCAGGCCCTTGACCGGCTGGCGGATGGCCTGGAGGTGCAAGCCTGGTGCGACACCGACGGCATCGTCGAGCAGGTTCGCCTCAAAAATTACCCGTACGCCTTTGGCGTCCAATATCATCCCGAGCGTGGCGAAATTTATCGCCCGCTCTTTGCGGAATTTGCCGCCGCAGTCGCCAGCGCCGGTCGCTTGAACTGACCATGAATACCCACGCCGATTCTTCCCACCATCTTCCGCTGCCACTCGATCTCACGATTCGGGCCGGCCTGGAGTTGACCTACGAAATTTCCGCCATCACTCCCATGCTGCTACTCGTGAAACCGCGCTTCGATAGCTGGCAGCAGATCACGCAGGAGCAACTCCTCTTCACGCCCAATCTCGCCTCCGTAGAGCACGAGGATGTGCATGGCAACATCGCCCATCGCGTAAATCTTCCTCCGGGGCGCATCACCATCCGGCACGACTGCTTTGTGGCCGTGCCCTCGATCGCCGAGGACGTTTATTGCCCGGAAGACGCGGTTCCCGTGGAGTATCTTCAGGAAAGCCTGCTTCGTTACACGCTACCCAGCCGGTATTGCGATTCCGACAAGCTGCTCGACTTTGCTTATCAGCAGTTTGGCAACGTCCCGCATGGGCTGACTCGCGTGCGCGCCATTTGCGACTGGGTGCATTACAATATCGAGTATCGCTTCGGCTCCGGCTCGCCGACGATCTCGGCCTCCGAAGTGCTGGCCAACGGTTTTGGGGTCTGCCGCGATTTCGCCCATCTGGCGATCGCTCTCTGCCGTACTTTCAATATTCCCGCGCGCTACGTTACCGGCTACGTGCCCGATGTGGGGTATCAGGACCCGGGCACGCCGATGGATTTTCACGCCTACTTTCAAGCCTGGCTCGGCGGCCGATGGCAGACGTTCGATGCTCGTTTCAACGTCCCCCGCATCGGCCGGATCAAAATCGCCTGCGGCCTCGATGCCGTGGACGGCGCTTTCTCCACGGTTTTCGGTGCGGCCAATCTGGTGAATTTCAACGTTTGGGCCTACCAGATCGATCCCCGCCAGGTGCGGCTTGGCGATCCCATCGATATGTCCAAGCGCCTGGACGGAACGCCCAGGGTGAACATTCCGTACGCGCCTGAAGTGACACCGCTGATTGCGGGCAAATAAAAGGCGGCTGGCCTGCACAGGGAAAAGCCAGCCGTTGGGTAAATCTTCGCGCGGGGATTGGAGGTTAGGAAACCGCCGGTGCCTTCAACTGGAGGCGGCTGTCGCTTTCCAACAACTCCGCCAGCGAGGGCCAGCCTTCGTCGTCGAGTGCCTGGAAAGCGTTCAAGTAAATCGCCACCACCACGGGATCGTGCTTGGTGAAAAGGTTCTCCACCACCTCGGCGAGTTTGGCCTTCTCCGGGGCGGGTGGCATGTCTTCGATCGTGCCGTGCTCATCGTGCGCGATGCCCAGGCCGTCGAGGAAGTCGCAGAGCAGCGGAGCCTTCGTCGCGACGAGCCAGATCTGCAGCAGGTGTGCGGCGACGGCGTCGTTGGCCCGGCGGCCCAGCGCTTCCTGCATCCAGGCGTGGCGTTCGTTGCGCGGCTTGCGTTCCACGAAGACGGGGCGCAGCTTCCGCTGCTTGGCGAGGGTTTCGATGGTGGCCTTGTAGAGCGGCTTTTCCTTTTCAAGCAACTCGGTAAAAATCTGGCAGGCCGTCGCGGGCGGCATGTGGAGGAAAATTTCGTGCGGTGTCATGGGAACCGAGTCTTTAGGATGAAACCGCCCGTTCCGCAAGTGGTCGTTTTTGCGGGCCTGCCGGGTGCCTCGGGTCGGTCGGTTTCCGTCCGGTTATTCGGCGGTTCCGAGCGCCTGCGTCATATCCCTGGCCAGGTAGCGTTTTCGGAAGGCTCCCGGTGCCTCCCCTGCAATCCGGCGAAATGCTGCGTAAAACGCCGGGGCCGTGCCGAAGCCGCATTCGAGGGCCGTCTCTTCGATCGTGCGTTTTAGCGGCATCTGCATCAAGGCCTGGGCGTGCTGGACTCGCAGCTTGGTGAGAAAATCGTGCGGCGAGGTGTTGAGATGCTCGCGAAACCGCGTCTCCAGCGTTCGTTTCGACACCCCGGCCTTTTCGGCCAGTTGCTCGATGTTGAATTGGGCGTGCAGATTGGAGCGCATGAAATCCAGCGCGGTTTGCACCACCGGTTCCGCGCAATACAGCATGTCGGTGGATTGTCTGGCCACCACGCCATCCGGTTCCAGCAGCAGGTCTTCCATTGGAGCGGCTTCGCCCTGCATCATGCGATCGAGCAGCGATGCCGTCTCCCAGCCTACGCGCTCGGAGTTGCGCGAGACGCTGGTCAGTGTCGGCGTGCAGTGCTCGCAGACGGTTTCATCATTATCCATCCCGATCACCGCGATATCGTCCGGGATGCGCAGCCCTGCCTCCTGGCAGGCCTCCACCAGCAGTAGCGCCCGATAATCCTGTACCGCAAAAATGCCCGCTGGCCTGGGCAGGGAGTGCAGCCAGTGGATGATCCCCGCGATCCTTTCCGGCCAGCTTCGGTCCGGCTCCTCCTGAGTGGATTGGAGCAGTTCATGGCACGTCGCCCCGCTTTCTCCAGCCCGTTGGGCAAAGCCCAGCTGGCGCTGCTCCGAATACCACTGCCCCTTCCATCCGAAAAAAGCGAGGTGCCGCAATCCGCGCTCGAGCAGATGATCGGCCGCCATGCGCCCGGCTAGAAAGTGGTTCACCATCACGCGTGGCACGCCGTGGGATTTTTTAAGTCCCGCCGCGAGGTTTACCGTCGGCAGGCCGGTGCGATGGATCTCGCGCAACTCCCGCTCGTCGTTCGACATGGCAATCATCGCGTCGCCCTTCCATCCCCGCATGGCGCGCAGGGTCAGCGCCGATTCGCCGGCGGTGTCCAGCGTTGGTGGGCTGGTGAATAAATGCCAGCCGCCCTCCTTTGCGGCATAACGGCGGAGGCCATGGAGAAAGCGCGCCATCCAGGTGACGGTGGCGGGATAGACGATGGCGATCCGGCGAGGAGTGGGTTTGCCCATTGCTTTAGATAATTTGCTTATTCTTAGAGAGTTACGCGTACTTTACGGTAAATTATAATTACGCATTTCTTTATGCATATTGCGCATTCCTTCCATTGTGCGCAAGCGGCTTTTGCATCATTTTGCACGCCGTAACCCCAAAAATACATCCCATACTACCCCATGACGATTGACCCCAATTCACGTCCTCATTCCGTACGCCGCGTCCTTTCTTCGGCCTCCATTCTGGCTGGCTCGATTGCAGTCGTGCTGTCCGGTGTTTCTGCTCACGCCGCCAGTGGAACCTGGCTTGGAACCGTTGATGCCACCTGGGCCGGGGCCAATTGGAGTGCCTCGCCGGTTCCCGGAGCGGGCGATACGGCCGTCTTTAACGGCACTGGAAATGGCAGCACGACGATTGATTTCGGCACTGGGGTGACGGTGGGCGCGATTACTTTCGATACCGCTTCCGCAGCCGCCTACACCATCGGTTCCGGCGGAGTGGGGGCGCAGGCGCTTACATTGGGGGGACACGAGTGCGGCGATATCGATGACCAGCACGGTGGCCAGCAACGAGACGATCAATGCCAGCCTCGTGCTTGGGACCGCGATTGCCAGCACGACTGCCATCACGAATAGCAGCACGACCAACAGTCTTACCTTCGCCGGAGCGATCCAGGGAGGAACGGGCGGGACGGCTGGCGCCAAGACGGTCAACGTCACTCCTGCTGCCGGGGGCGTTAATTTTACGAATGCGATCACGGCTGGTGGTGCTTCGGCGGTAAACCTGGTGAATGTCGGCAGTGGAACCGTGACGCTGAGTGGAAGCGCCACCTCCAGCCTGGGCACGCTTCGCGCCACGGCCGCGGGCTTGGTGCTGGTGAATGGGCAGACGGTGACCGTGGCCTCGAGCTCTTCTTACGGTGCGAGCAACACCTCCGGTAAATTTGAAATCGATTCCGGCAGCGTCGCCTTTAATGGTGGGATCGCCTTCAACTCCAGCGTCGGGGATGGAAGCCTGATCAAAGTCGCTGGCGGCAGCTTCTCTGCTTCCTCCCTCTCCCTGCTTCGCTCCTGGGGGCTTTCGACGGCCACCGCGACGACGGCGGCTTCCTCCACCTCGGGTTTTGTGGTCACCGGTGGAACGGCAAATATCACCGGCACGCTCGGAATTAATGGCAGCAATTCAAATGCTTCGGCCCTGGTTTCCGGCGGCAGTCTGACGGTGGGCGGTGAAACCGATATCGGCAATAGCTCTTCCGCCACAACCCGCTATTTTGTTTTTCAGGTTTCCGGGGGCAGCTTTACTTCGACGGATGCGACCAATGGGATCATCCTGGCGCGCAATTCCACCAATGTAAATAATGCGGCCCTGTTGCTGACGGGCGGCACGACGACGGCGGAACGCATCGCCTTTGGTCAAAGCGCGACCGCCTCCGGCTCATCGGGCACCATTACGATCAACGGAGCCAGTGCGATTCTCTACGTTGGAAGCGGCGGCATCGTAAAACCAGCGACGAATCCTTATACCGCAACGATCAGCCTCACCGCCGGAACGCTTGGCGCGAAAGCCGACTGGTCTTCCAGCCTCGCTGCCGCTTTGAATGGCACCAACTTTACCATTCAGGCTGCAGATGCTTCCAGCGTGGCGCACAATATTGAGCTGAGTGGAGTGCTTTCGGGAGCGGGCAGTCTCATTAAGACCGGTGGCGGCGCGCTCACGCTCTCGGCAGCCAATACCTACACCGGTGGCACTACGATCAACGCCGGCACGGTTTCCGTGGATACTGGCACGCTCGGAACGGGCAATATCACGCTGGCGAACACGGCGGGCGTCACTCTCACCTTGGGCAACAACAATGCGATTGCCGATAGCGCCATTCTTACCTTCGGTCAGAATTCCTCCGTTAATCTGAATGCCGCCAATGGCACCTCTGAAATCCTGGCCGGAATCAGCGACGGCACCACCACGTTCAACACTCCCGGCACTTACACGGCCGCCCAGCTGAACACGCAGTTCGGCGTGACTTCCTTCACCAGCGCCAACGGCGAAACCATCACCGTCGTTCCTGAGCCCGGCAGCTATGTGCTCGTGGCCGGGGGGCTTGGCATGCTGATGGCCTGGCAGCGCCGTCGTCGCCTGGTTTGATCCAGCTACCTTCTCCAGTTTACCTGGGTGAAAGTTCAGCCGTCGTTAGCCTCAGGGGTGGGGTTTAACGGCGGCTGTCCCATTTTCAGGCATTGTATGTCTCCGGAGTGTTTTGCGCATTTGTTTATTAAAATTTCGCATTCCTTATATTGTGCGCAAGGCGGGGGTATATGATGATCGTTTTACCGCAGCAATGGTTGGAGAAGTCCGCTTCTGCACGTTTTGCTGATCCCGTTTTACCTGGGTAATAACGCAGCCGTCGTTGGCCTCAGGGGTGGGGTACAACGGCGGCTGCAATTTTTTGGTTCCCAAGCTTGAACTTCTTTCGTCCCCTTGCATCTACCATAGACTATGAACCTTCGTCCCCACTTGCGGTTGCTTGCTTGCGCATTCCTTTTTGTTTCCACGCTGGCTTTTGCCCAGACTCCTTCGCCGGCTGCATCTGCCTCTCCTGCAGCGGCTCCCGTTCGCATCGTTATTGTTGGTGATTCCACCGTTTCCAATTATCCCCCACCGCACCCCAATCGCGGCTGGGGCATGTATATCGAGGAACGCTTCCAGCCCGGCACGGTGAGCGTCCTCAATCTCGCCACGCCCGGACGCAGCACCAAGACCTTCATCAAGGAAGGCCGCTGGCAAACGGCGCTGGATGCGAAGCCCGACTACGTGCTCATCCAGTTCGGCCACAACGATTCGCATCCCTCCAATCAACCCGAGGCCACCGACCCCGGCACCGATTACCCGGCCAATCTCCGCCGCTACATCGACGACGCACGCAAGATCGGCGCGATTCCCGTTCTCGTCACCCCCATGGTCCGCCGGAATTACGATGCCCAGGGGAAAATCACCGACGATCAAAAGTCGCCTGCCCACAGCCTCCAGCTTTACGTCGAGGCCATGAAAGCCATCGGCCAGGAAAAGAAGGTGCCCGTGATCGATCTCCACACCTCCAGCAAGGCCCTCATGGAAAAGCTCGGCCCCGTCGAGGCTGCCAGGCTCGCCAACAAAAAAGGCGACAACACCCACTTTAACGAAAAAGGAGCGCGCACCATGGCCGATCTCGTCATGAAAGAACTGCTGGTCGTGGAGCCCAAACTTCAGCAATATCTCGCCGCATCCCCAAGTTCGGCCACCTCAATTTCCCCGGCCCCATAACCCCAGCAAACCATCACCACTACCCATTGGGTTCCAGCGCCAGCTTCACCCAGCCTCTCTACACATTATGAAAGATCTCAAACTCATCGAAAAATTCTCCATCGGCGTCGGCGACCGTTTCGCCCACCAGGCCAGGGCCCAGTTGCGCGCCTGCCAGCTCATCGCGCAGGATGGCGCGGAGGTCGTCCCGGTCTGGAACAAAAGCAACCGCGAGCACACTTTTATCGGCAGCGAACCCTCGAGCGTCCTCGCCGCGGCGCAGGAAGCCGTGACCACCCTCGGCTGGAAAAACGGCTGGCATGTTGATGCCGATCACATCGGCCTCAAGACGGTGGACCGCTTCATTGCCTGCTCCGATTTTTTCACCCTTGATGTCGCCGACTTCATCGGCCAGCCCGCTTTGCCGGCGGATGTGGACGCCTTCCTCGAGCGTCATCCCGAGCTCATCGGCACCATCACCATCCCGCAGATCGATTCGCCCTTCCAGACCGATCGCGCCGAGATCGCACGCATGGTGGGCAAGTTCCTGCTTGCCGTGCAGGCCGCCGGGAAAATCTATCGCCATATCGCGGAGCAAAAGGGCGCGGCCAATTTCATCGCCGAGGTTTCCATGGATGAGACCGATTCGCCGCAGACTCCGCCCGAACTGCTGGTGATCCTCGCCGCGATTGCCGATGAGGGCATCCCCGCGCAGACCATCGCGCCCAAGTTCACCGGCCGCTTCAACAAAGGCGTGGACTACGTCGGTGACCTCGCCCAGTTCGAGAAAGAGTTCCACGACGACCTCGCCGTCATCGCCTTCGCCATCGAGCGCTACGGCCTGCCGAAGACCCTCAAGCTCAGTGTCCACTCCGGCAGCGACAAGTTTTCGCTCTACCCGATCATCCGCCGCAACCTGCCCAAGTTCGACGCCGGCCTGCATCTCAAGACCGCCGGGACCACCTGGCTGGAGGAACTAATCGGCCTCGCCGAGGCTGGTGGCGAGGGCCTGGAGCTCTCCAAGGAAATCTACGCCTATGCGATCGAGCATGTGGATGAACTCACCGCCCCCTACGCGACCGTCATCGATATTGACCGCGCCAAGCTCCCGACCGCGCAGGAAGTCGCGGGCTGGACCAGCGACCAATTCACCGGCGCGCTCCGGCACGACCAGAGCCATCCGCTCTTCAATCCCAGCGTGCGCCAGCTCCTGCACGTCTCCTTCAAGCTCGCCGCGAAGCAAGGGCAGCGCTACCTCGACCTGCTCAAGGCCAATGAAGAAATCGTCGCTAAAAATGTGACGGAGAACCTCTACCAGCGTCACCTGCGCCCGCTCTTTATCGGTTAAAAGAGTGGCCCTCAAGCCATCGAATCCGCACCTTTGACGGATGGTGAAATTCCAGGAATGGGAGGGGCTGGTCCACCTGCTCATGGTCCGCGCCCTTCCCAAACCCTGGCGTTCAGACTACATTCCAACCCCAAAATATGAGGAGCCCCAAAATCCTCGCCGTTCTTGCGATTATCGCAGGCAAGGCGATTGCCACGCCAGTTTCCGTTTATCCGGAGCAGGACCCGAAGTTCACCCAGTCGCTCAATGGCGAGTGGCCTTTCAAATACCTCGTCGGACTCGAGGCGGGTGCGGATGCTGGTTTCTCCGCGCCCGATTTCGATGTCTCGGCGTGGAAAAAAATCCACGTTCCTTCGAACTGGGAACTTCAAGGGTTTGCCGAGCCGCAATATGATTTGAAGCTGGCGGACGGCCTCGGCCTTTATCGCCGCACCTTTCAGATTCCGGCGTCGTGGCGCGATGGCCGCCGCATCTGCCTGCGCTTCGAGGGCGTGGCCTTCGGCTTCGATTGCTGGGTCAATGGCAAAAAGGTCGGCTCCTCCACCGCGAGTGCCTATAACCCCGATACCTTCGACATCACCGATGCGCTGCTCGCCAATCCGCAGGCGAAGAACGTGCTCGCGGTCGAGGTCACGACCAAGCCGCTGGCCTACGAGTTCGATGTGAATGACGACTGGTCCCTTTCCGGTATCTTTCGCGATGTCAGTGTCTTCTCCGTCCCGGCCACGCACGTGGAGGAGGTTTTCACCCACACCACCCTCGCCGCCGATGGCACGGCCGATTTGACGGTGGCCGTAAAGACGAGCCAGCCCGGGGGAGCACTGCACGGCGAACTTTCAACCCTCGATGGAAAGGAGCCCCAGACCTTCGATCTTTCGGTGCAGCAGGACGGCCATTACGCGGCCCTGGTTCAGGTTAAGAATCCCCGCCTCTGGACGGCCGAAACGCCCGCCCTCTACCACTTGCAACTCACGCTGTCGGAAAAAGGCCGTCCGGTGCAGACGCTCGCAACCCGCCTCGGTCTTCGCGAGATTTCGATCAAGGATGGCGTCCTGCGCTTGAACGGCCAGCCGATCAAGCTTCACGGCGTGGACCACCACGACGAAAGCCCCGAGACCGGTCGCGCCACCACCGAGGCCCAGATGCGCCGCGATCTCGATTTAATGCGCAAGGGCAACATCAATCTCGTCCGTTGCTCGCACTACCCGCCCAACCTCCGCTTCCTCGAGCTCTGCGACGAACTCGGCTTCTACGTGCTCGACGAAGTCGCCATCGGCAAAGGCGAGGCGCACGACAATGATCCCGCCTACCGCGACAACATCATGGCCCGCGTCCAGGCCACCATTACCCGCGACCAAAATCATCCCTCCGTCCTCGTCTGGGACATCGGCAACGAAAATCCGGTCACCGATCTGCTGCTCGATGCCGGCCGTTACGCGAAGCAACTCGATCCCTCGCGGCCGATTTGCTACCCCGCCATTGGCAGCTACTTCGCGAAGAACTATCAACACTACCCGGATTTCGTCGATATTTACGCCCCGCATTATCCGAGCAACGCTCTGCTCCGCGATTTTGCGAAGGAATTGAAACGCCCGGTCATCCTCACCGAGTACGCGCACGCCAACGGTCTTGCCACCGACCGTATTCAGGATCAGTGGGAAATGCTACAGGCGACGCCCGGTTTTGCCGGGGGTGCCATCTGGCATTTCATGGATCAGGGCCTGCTCCGCACCAGCCCGGTGGATGTGGATCCCCACAAAGCCCCGCCGGCTGTCTGGTTGAGCAAGACCCGCTACTACGACACCCACGGTCTCGATGGTGAGGACGGCATCGTCTATGCCGATCGCACGCCGCAGACTGATTTCTGGGAGGCCCGCAAAGTCTATGCCCCGGTGCAGATCGCCGAAAGCACCGCCGCTGTCTCTCCCGGAGCGCAGAGCATTCCCCTCACGGTGGAGAATCGCTACGACTTCCGGGCGCTCACCGGCATCAAGCTCGCCTGGTCCTTGCAGCGCAATGGGAAGGAGCTTCAGCAGGGCGAAGTTCCGCTCCACGCCGCCGCTCATGAAAAGGAGACGCTTCATGTCCCGGTGAATATCCCCGCCGATGCCGCCGCCGATGTGCTCGCGCTCAGCGTCCGCTGCATCGATGAAACTGGCCTCCAGCTCAATGAGCGAACCCTCCGCCTCGATCTTCCCGATGCCCATCGCGCCGACTGGCTGGCGACTCTCCCTTCCGACGGCACGCCCAAGGTCAGCGAGACCGATGCCACGGTGAAAATCGAGAACGCGCAGTGGGGGCTCACCGTCACCCGCGCCACTGGCGTTCTCACGATCAGCGACCATGCCGGGCGGGAGCTGGTCTCGGGCATTTACCCGCATGCGGGCCGCCAGCTTACCGATACCGAGAAAATGCGCGCCAAGAGCAGCGGAGTCTGGCGCGCCTCCACTTTGGAAAGCGTTTCCTCGCCGGTGGTCAAGATCAGCACTCAGGGCTCCAGCGTGCATCTTGAAGTCTCGGGTGCCTACCCGCGTCCCGACGATCCTCAGCAATCCTTGGTCGGCGGTTATCAAGCGGATATTACCCCGGGCGGCGCCATCACCTTTCACTACGATTATGCGCCCACGAATGCCAAAGGTCTGCTCCCGGAAGCGGGCCTCTCCGTCGTCCTGCCCGCCGGGACTACCGAGTTGCGCTGGATCGGGCAGGGGCCGTACGCGGGTTATCCCGGCAAGGATCGGCTCAATGAGTTTGGCCTCTTTCACCTCAATGCGGACGACCTTTATTTCCGCGGCAACCGTCGCGGGACGGAGCTGGCCCTGCTTGCCTCGCCCGCTGGCGTGGGAGTGGCGCTGGCCACCGAGCCCGGCGATGTATCCGTCGAGCGCCATGGCGCTCAAATGCTGCTCAGCCACAATGCCGTTATCTCCGGTCTGGGCAACAAAGGTTCCGGTCCCGAGACCAAGGTGGACGCCCAAACGACTCCGCATATCTCCGGTCGTTTCACCCTGGTGCCACTGGAGAAAACCTGGCCTGCCGCCTTGACGCGCTGGTTTGGAAATCCGGCTGATCCGGTTAAGGTCTTCAAGCCTTTCTATTCCAGCTACGATCAATGAGTAAACCTGCCGTCATGTCTCACCGATCCACCACCATTCCCGAGTCACGAAACGAAGTAGTTTTCCCGGGTTTCCTGTTAAGAATGAAAAAGACCATCAGCGCCAGTTTGCTCGCCCTTGCCTCGATTCCTGCGCTGGGGGCACCCGCCTCTTCGTTGAGCGTGGGCGATGGGTTTGTTGAACTGTTGGGTTTCCACGAGCCGCAGCCGGCCTTTTCTTGGAAACTGCCTGTCGGGATCAAAGCGCAAACCGCCTATCGCCTTGAAACCAAGGTCGGAGACCAGCAGTGGGATAGCGGCTGGATCAACTCCGGGCAGTCCACCTTTGTGCCGTGGAGCGGGGCTCCGCTGGGCTCGCGCCAGCGGGTGGAGTGGCAGGTGGATTTCCGCGATGAGAAGGGAAAGGAACACGGCTGGAGCGCGCCCGCGCACTTTGAGCTGGGCCTCCTTTCGGCCACGGACTGGCAGGCGCAATGGATTCGCCCGGCGGGTGATACCGATCTCACGAAAGAGCCGGTGGGCTGTCTCCGGCGTTCGTTTTCCCTTGGGCAAAAGGTCGCCCGCGCCCGTCTCTACGTGACGGCCCGCGGTTTGTTCGAGCTTTCGATCAATGGAACTCGCGTGGGCAACGATCATTTCGCCAACGGCTTCACCCCCTACGACAAGCGCCTCGATACGCTCACCTACGACGTCACCGGGCAACTGCATGCCGGGAGCAACACCATCGAGGGATTGCTCGGGGCGGGCTGGTATGCCGGACGCATTCCCTTTGCGCCCAAAGTGCGCGGCACGTATGGGAAGGATGCGGCGTTGCTCGCGCAGTTGGAGATCACCTTTGCCGATGGCTCCGCCCAGACCATCGCCACCGATGGGAAATGGGAAGGCACTTTTGATGGCCCGATTATTTCCTCCAGCATCTACGATGGTGAAACCTACGACGCCCGGCGTCAGCCCGCCCATTGGGCACCGGTGGTTGCGGAGCCGATTTCCGGTCCGGCGGCCCTGCAACCCAAGCCCTTTCCTCCGGTGCGAAATACGGATACCCTGGCCGTCCGGGAAATCACGCAGCCCCAGCCGGGCCGCTACATCTTCGATCTCGGGCAGGACATGGTGGGCTGGGCGCGCCTGAAGGTGCCGGCGGAGAAAGACCAGACCGTCACCATCCGCTTCGCCGAGATGCTCAAGGCCGATGGCACGCTCTACACGGAAAACTATCGCACAGCCAAATCCACCGACTCCTATACCGCTGCGCAAGCGGGCGTCGTGGAATGGGAGCCGCACTTTACCTTCCATGGCTTTCGTTATGTTGAGCTCTCCGGTTTCTCGAAAGGCGTGACCCCGCAAAAGGATTGGGTCACCGGCGTCGTGATCCATTCCGATCTGCGGACGACCGGCACCTTCATCTCCTCCAGTCCGAAACTCAATCAACTCCAGAGCAACCTTACCTGGGGCTGGCGCGGCAACTCGGTGGATATTCCCACCGACTGCCCGCAGCGCGACGAGCGCATGGGCTGGACCGGCGACGCGGAGGTCTTCTGCCCCACGGCAATGTTCCTCACCGATTCCCATGCTTTCTGGGACAGCTGGCTGCGCTCCATGCGGGACGAGCAGGAGGCGGATGGCGCGATTCCCGACATCGTTCCCAATGCCAGCAAGGGCTTCAAGGCGCGGAGCCCCGGCTGGATGGACGCGGCGACCATCATCCCGTGGCAGGTTTATCTCCGCACCGGCGATCCGGCCATCCTCGCCGATAATTTCGCGATGATGGAAAAGCTCGTCGGCTGGTATCGTGCGCAGTCGGTGGACGGGCTGCTGCCGAAGATCAATGGCTATGGCGACTGGCTTCAGCCTTATCCGCAGGTAAAGCCGGTGAAAAGGAACTGGATGGGCGACCGGCATGGAGACACTCCTTCGCCACTCCTGGGCGCGGCCTATTATGCCCACAGCGCCCAGATCCTGGCCGACTCCGCCCGGGTACTTAGGCGCAACGATGAAGCCAAACGGTATGGCGACGAAGCCGCTGCGGTGCGCGCCGCCTTCGTGAAGGAGTATTTCGATGCCAGTGGAAAACTCCAGAATGCTCCCGAAACGCAAACCGCTTATGTCCTCGCGCTGGCGTTCGATTTATTGCCCCCGGAGCTGCGGGAAGGCGCTGGGGCCAATCTCGCCCGGCTGGTGGTGGCGGCGGACAACCATCTCCGCACCGGCTTCCTTGGGACGCCATACCTCACCAGCGCGCTCGATCAAACCGGCCACGGGGATCTCGCCTGCGATCTGCTTTTTCAAGAAACGTATCCCTCGTGGTTCTACCCGATCAACCAGGGCGCAACCACCATGTGGGAGCGCTGGAACAGCTACACTCGCGACAAGGGCTTTGGTGATGTCTCGATGAATTCCTTCAACCACTACGCCTACGGCGCGATCGGCCAGTGGATGGTGGAGCGCGTCGCCGGTCTCGCGCCCGATCCGGCCCATCCCGGTTACCAGCACTTCTTCATTCGCCCGCTGGTCGGCAAGCAACTCGATTACGCCCAGGCAAAACTGGAAACCCCTTTCGGCACTGCTTCCAGCGCCTGGCGCCGGAAGGACGGAAAGGTCGCGCTGGAAATCGTCGTCCCGCCCAATACCACAGCCACGATTGAGTTTCCCGATCACCGCCCGGCGCAGACGGTGGCTGCCGGCACCTACCATTTCGAATCGGACGTAAAATAACTGCCCCTTCATGACTCGTGCTCAAGCCATCCTTCGCATCCTTGGTCTTGCCTGCGCGCTGCCATCCTTCCTGGCGGCAGAGACGCCCGCCTCCGCTCCATCCGCACCCGTTCAGTCCGTGGTGCTCAATGGCAAAGCCGGGGGCAGGCGCTTCGACGGTATCGGTGTGGTGGATGGTGGCGGTGCGACCTCCGTGCTGCTCAAGGATTATCCCGAGCCCCAGCGCAGCCAGATCCTTGATCTCGTTTACAAGCCCAACTTCGGTGCTTCGGTGAGCGGCCTGCTGGTCGAGATTCCCGGCGATGGAAACTCCACCCAGGGCTCGATGCCCAGCCACATGCACACGCGGGACGATCTCGACTATACGCGTGGCTACATGTGGTGGCTGATGCGCGAGGCGAAGCAACGGAACCCCCATCTCATCCTTGATGGCACGGCCTGGAGTGCCCCGGGCTGGGTGGGCCAGGGGAAGTTCTGGTCGCAGGATGCCGCGGATTATTACGTGAAATGGCTGCAAGGATTGCGAAGCGTTTACGGTCTCGAATTCTACGCGCTCGGCTGTCGCAATGAAAAAGGCTACAGCCCCGATTTCGCCAGGATGCTGCGGACGACGCTGGATGCGAATGGATTCAAGAACGTGAAAATTCACGCCTTCGATCATTTCCCGAAGGATAAGTTCGATTTCGTGAAAGGTATGCTCGCCGACGGGCAACTCCGCAACTCGATCGATATTCTCAGCGCCCATACCCTGAGCACGAAAGCGCCGAAGCGCTTTCCCGCGACCGCCGAGGTGCAGCAGATGGCCGCGCAAATGCACAAGCCGATCTGGGATACCGAGGACCACATTTACAAAAAGGGCTTCGATTGCGAAATCAGCATCATCCAGGCTTTCAACGACAACTTCCTCAGCAGCGGAGTGACCCGGACCGTGAATTGGTATGGCATCGCGGGGGTTTACCCGCTGGAGCCTTATTCGGAAGACCCGGCGATGCTGCTCGCCCGCTCGCCCTGGAGTGGAAATTACAAGGTGCGCGAGGCGCTGTGGGGCTATGCGCACTACGGACAATTCAGCCAGGTGGGCTGGCAGTATCTCAACGGAGGCTGTGGTGAACTCAACGGGGGTGGCTCTTTCGTGACCCTGAAGTCACCCGGCAACGACTATAGCGTTATCATCGAAACCAAGGATGCCACCGCTCCGCAGCAGCTCCGGTTTCAAGTCGGCGGCGGTTTGTCCAGCAAAGCACTTTGCGTCTGGAGCAGCAACGAACACGAACAATTCGTGCAACAGCCCGGGATCAAGCCAGTGGACGGCGTGTTTACCATGACGCTGGAGCCGAATTCGATTTATTCGCTCTCCACCACCGCCGGACAGCAGAAGGGCTCTTTCGCCAACGTCCCCGCACCAAAACCTTTTCCTTTCCCCTATTTCGAGAATTTCGAGGAGTATTCCGTGCCGAAAGACTGGGTCCATCTGCCGCGCTACACGGCGGATATTGCCGATGCTTTCGAGCTCGTGGAGCGCCCGGACGGGAAAGGAAAATGTCTGCGCCAGGTGGTTCCGCAGCCCACCATTTCCTGGGCGCCCGACTGGCTGCCTTCTACCATTTTGGGCGACGACCAGTGGCAGGACTATGAGGTCAGCGCGGACGTATATTTGAATCCGGGCGATTCGGCGGGCGTGATGGGACGAATCAACGACGTAGGCACCGGCTATGGTTTCATTCCCAAAGGTTATTTCCTGCAACTTGGGGCCGATGGCCAGTGCCGCCTGATCGTCATCCGTGGCAGGAAGGACAAGAAGAAAGCGGTTGGCGATGTCGAACAACAGGCGCTGCTCAAAGCGAAGCACGATGACGATGAAGGCGGTGAAAAGGTACTCGGCATCGTCCAGCTGCCCAAGATCGGCGCGCAGCAATGGCATCAGTTGAAACTGCGCTTTTCCGGCTCCACCATCACCGGTCTGGTGGATGATCAGCCAGTCCTCAAGGCGACGGACAGCCTCTACGCTCATGGCATGGCCGGTCTGCTTGCCGGAGGAGACAAGAAACAACTGAGCACGCCCTATTACGACAACCTGCTCATCAAGCCAGTCGGGGCTCCGACGCCCCGACCCACGATACCTGGCCCGGGTATCACCCCGATTTACGCCATCGCGCCAACGCCGAAATAAACTAGAAACCAGACGATCCCAATTTGACCCCAAAATGAAAACCGCGCTTCTTGCTTCACTGGCAGTCATCTGCCTTTCCTCGTTTCCACTTTGCGCCGCCGGGGCAAAGACGGTGGATGTGACCAAATCCGGCGTCGTTGGTGACGGCACCACGCTCAATACCACCCGCCTTCAAAAAGCCATTGATGATCTGGCCCAGGCGGGTGGGGGAATCCTTGAATTTCCCGCCGGTCGCTACCTCACCGGCACCATCCAGCTCAAGAGCAACATCACCCTGCACCTCGACGAGCAGGCCGTCATTCTTGGCAGCACCGATGCCGCCGACTATCGCAATCTCGATCCCTTTATCGATGGCAGCGGCAACCCCATGGGCCATGCGCTCATCGTCGCGTTGGATGCGAGCCATCTCGCCATCGAGGGCAGCGGCACCATCGACGGCCAGGGCAAGGGCCTCGCCGCGAAGCAAAAGCCCTTCAATATGCGCCCGTTCCTCATTCGGTGGGTGCGCTGTTCCGACCTCACCGTGAGCGACGTGCATCTCACCAATCCCGGCGCGTGGACACTCCACTTTTTCCAGTCAAAGCATGCCATCGTCGATGGCGTCACCATCCGCACCCGCGAGGAACATCTGCGTAATAACGACGGCGTGGATATTGATTCCAGCGCAGACATCAAGGTGAAGAATTGCGACATCATCAGCGGTGATGATGCGATCGTCATCAAGTCCACCAGCGGTGCGCCTTCGCGCGACATCGTCGCCAGCGATTGCAAGCTCTCCACCCGCACCAATGCGATCAAGCTTGGCACCGAGTCCTACGGTGGCTTTCAAAATATCAGCGTCTCCAACTGCACGGTGACAAATACGGACATGGCCGGCATCGCCCTCTACGAAGTGGACGGAGCTGCCCTGAGCAACGTCACGATCAGCGACGTGACGATGGACGGCGTGAGCGTCCCGATCAGTATCCGCCTCGGCGCGCGCCTCAAGACCTTTCGCGAAGGCGATCAGCCCAAGACGGCCAGCACCCTCAGTGACGTCATTATCAAAAACGTGACCGCGAAAAACGTGAAGCTGGTCGGCATCCTCATCAACGGCATTCCCGGTCACCCCGTGGAAAACGTTACGCTCGACAACATCCGGCTGGAAGTCCCCGGAGGCGGCTCGGCGGAGGCGGCGAAGATTCAGCTTCCCGAAAAGGAGAAGGCTTACCCCGAGTTCAACATGTTCGGCAAAACGATCCCGGCCTCGGGTATCTACATCCGTCACGTCAAAAACATCACTTTGAAAGACGTGCAGGTGACACCCCTCCAGCCCGATGCCCGCCCGGCAACGGTCCTCATCGACGCCGAAAATGTGACTCCTCCGGATGCCGCCGCGCATTGATTTTTGGAACATGAGCCCCCGCCTTCTTTTCATTCTCCGCTCCCTCCCGGCGTTCGCCGCCTGTGCCTTGCTGCCTGCTGCCGCGCCTGCTCAGATCGCGCAGCCATCAAGCACCCGTGTTTCCATCCTCGATTCTGGCGCGGTGGGTGACGGCGCGACGCTTAATACCGGGCACATTCAGGCTGCCATCGATCAGCTCGCGGCCAAAGGCGGTGGCACGCTCGTCGTTCCGAAGGGCGTCTTCGTCAGCGGTGCCCTTTTCCTCAAGCCCGGGGTGAACCTCCAGCTCGAAAAGGACGCGGTGCTCAAGTGCTCCACCGATCTGAAAAATTTCCCCGTCCAACGCACGCGAATCGAGGGCCATTTCGAGGATCACTTCAATCCGGCCCTGATCAACGCGACCGGTTGCGATGGCCTGCATATCACGGGCGAGGGGATGCTCGACGGCGATGGCAAGCCGGTCTGGGATCAGTTTTGGAAAATGCGCAAGGCGAACAAGGGATTCAAGAACCTGGACCTGCCCCGCGCCCGCCTCGCCCTGATCGAAAATTCCAAAAACGTGGTGATCGACGGCATCACCTTCAAGGATTCCCAATACTGGAACCTCCATCTCTACAAAGACCAGGACACGCTCGTGCAAAACGCGCGATTCGAAGTTCCCGACGACTACAAGCAGGCGCCCAGCACCGATGGCATCGACGTGGACAGCTGCCAGCGCGTCACCATTCAGAAGTGCTACTTCTCCACCACCGACGACTGCATTTGCATGAAAGGCTCCAAAGGCCCCGACGCGTTGCAGGACAAGGACAGCCCGCCGGTCGAGCACGTGCGCATTTCCGACTGCACTTTCAAGCGGGGCAACGGCGTGCTCACTCTCGGCAGTGAAGCGACCACCGTGCGCGACGTCGTGATTGAGAATTGCCGGGTTTTTGGTTCCATCCACGTGGCCTGTCTCAAGCTTCGAGGCGATACCCCGCAGGATTACGAGGACATCCATTTTCACAACCTCACCCTCGACGGCACCGGCCCGATCATTGATATCCAGCCCTGGCGACAATACTACGACCTCAAAGGCCAGCCACCGCCCAAGTCCACCGTGCGGAATATCACCATTTCCGGCGTGAAGGGCCGATACGGCAGCTTCGGCGTCATCCGCCCCAACCCCGGCCAGACCACCATTGGAGACATCATCCTCGAAGATTTCGACGTCCAGCTCAAGAAACCCAATCTCGAAGCCAAAGGCATCACGGCGCTCAAATTCACCAATATAATGGTCAATGGAGCCCCAGTTTATTCATCTCCGGCGCCATAAGATGAGCAATCGCCACGGCTGGCGTGATTCAATTCCACGCTTCCTTGGTGTCTTCGTGTCTTGGTGGTTGTAATGTCTGGTGAAGGTAATCCCCTGAACGAACTACCTGAATCTGGCCCGGCGTGTTTGAACTCCTCTTGCAAAAAACCATCAACTACGCTTATAGTTGCAACCCCGTTTATGAAAAGCAAAGCCACTTCACGCTCCAAACCCACTGCGAAAAGCCGGAAAGCCACGCCTGAGCGCGGCTCGGTCATGACTGGAGCGGAAATCCTCGTCGCCTGCCTGGAGCGCGAGGGCGTCGATACGATCTTTGCCTATCCCGGCGGTGCCAGTATGGTGATTCACCAGGCGCTCACCAAGTCCAAGAAAATCCGCACCATTCTCCCGCGCCACGAACAGGGCGGCGTGTTTGCAGCGGAAGGTTACGCCCGCGCCACCGGCAAGGCGGGCGTGTGCATGGCCACTTCCGGCCCCGGTGCGACCAATCTCGTGACCGGCATTGCCGACGCTTTCCTCGATTCCATCCCGCTGGTCGCGATCACCGGCCAGGTGCCGCAGCACATGATCGGCAAGGGCGCATTCCAGGAGACCGATGTGTTCGGCATGACGCTCCCGGTCGTGAAGCACAACTATCTGGTGATGGATGTGAACGACATCCCGCGGATTGTGAAGGAAGCTTTTTACATCGCGCAGAGTGGTCGTCCCGGCCCGGTGCTGATCGACATTCCGAAGAATATCCAGGTGGCCAAGACGCACCCCGTTTTCCCGAGCGAACTGAACCTGCGCGGCTACGATCCGGTGAAGGAAGCCGACGAACTGCTGCTCAACGAAGTGATCGGCCTCATCGATTCGCACAAGAATCCGATGATCTACTGCGGCGGCGGCATCATTTCCGGCGAGGCTTCGGCGGAGTTGATGGAATTTGTCGAGCGCACCCAGATTCCCGTGGCGACCACCATCATGGGCATCGGCTGCTTCCCCGAGACCCATCCGCTCTCGCTGAAGTGGCTCGGCATGCACGGCACGGTGTATGCGAATAACGCGGTGAACGAGGCCGACCTGCTCCTCGCCATCGGCGTGCGCTTCGATGATCGCGTGACCGGCAAGATCGAGAAATTCGCCGAGCACGGCACCATCGTTCACATCGACATCGACAACTCCGAGATCAACAAAAACAAGGTCGTACGCCTGCCGATTCTGGCCGATATCAAGAACGCCCTGTCCCGGCTGAACAAGATGCTCGAGAAACGCGGCTTCAAGCGCGTGAAATCGAATTTCAACCGCTACCCTGAGTGGTATGCGAAGATCAATGCCTGGCGTGAGGAATTCCCGTTCACCTTCAAGGATACGCCGGACATCATCCAGCCGCAGTACGCCATTTCGCTTCTGTGCGAGATGACGAAGGGCGAGGCGATCATCACCACCGGGGTGGGCCAGCACCAGATGTGGGCCGGGCAGTTCTACGACTTCAAGCACCCGCGCACCTTCCTCACCTCCGCCGGTCTCGGCTCGATGGGCTTCGGCTATCCCGCCGCGATGGGTGCCAAGGTGGCCTTCCCGGACAAGCAGGTGATCGATATCGATGGCGACGGCTCGTTCATCATGAACGTGCAGGAACTCGCCACCGCCCACGTGGAAAACATCGCCGCCAAGGCCATCATTCTGAACAACCAGTATCTCGGCATGGTCATGCAGTGGGAAGACCGCTTCTTCCAGAGCAACCGCGGCCACACCTTCCTCGGCAACCCGAAGAAAATCTACGAAGGCAGCCTGGTCGATCCGACTGGTATTTACCCCGATTACGTGAAGATGTGCGAAGGCTTCGCCGTGAAGGCCGAGCGCGTGATGCACAAGAAAGACCTGCGGGCCGCCATCCAGCGCATGCTTGATGCCGATGAACCCTACGTTCTCGACATCATCGTTCCCTATACCGAGCACGTGCTCCCGATGATTCCCGCTGGCGGCACCTACAAGGAAGTCATCTACGAGGGCAACCACACCCTCGAAGCCCGCGACGGCCTCTAATCGGCAGCCGGTGGACACCAGTTTGGATTTCGGAAACCGGGCTTCGCGCCCGGTTTTTTTGTCCCACTTCCCGCGTGCGGACTAGAGAATTAGAGCATCGCTCGAAATCAATCCGAATTGCGGCCCAACCTCGAGGTCATCCTGAGCGAAATGGAGCGCAGCGCAATGGAGTCGAACGGATCCCGTCCTAGTGGCGTGCGACTTCCATTGCTACTTATGGCCCACCTCTTCTATCAGAAGGAAAGCCACTGCAATCTCATCACCGGCCACTACCACGGGCTCCCTCGACGCCGCTGCGCTTTGCTCGGGATGACGAGCTAATGGAAGTATCACTTGCAATTCGTTTCGGAAATTACTTTCGAAAGATGCGCCGCCGCGAGTCTTTAACGATGCTTGGGGCGGCGCAAGGTGAGGAGGCCGATGAGGGCCAGCAGAGATGCGCTGGAAGGTTCCGGGACTTCTTTGAGCGCGGCTTTCTTTAGCGACATGACCGAGTTGCTCTGGCTGGAGGCGGAGTCCTCGGCAAGCGCAGTATTGCTGGCGAAGGATCGCAGCGTGAGCGTGGGGCTGGCTTTGGGGGAAGCCGGCTCGGTGTGAGCCATTGGAGCAGCGGTCGTGTAGCCCAGCAATGCCAGGCCAGCAATCAGTGGACGCAGTCCAGAAGCCGGGTTGAAGCGCGCAGCGGTACGATGAATCTTCCGACCAGTATTCTGTCGATGCACGGCGTGTGAGGGAACGAAAGCCATGCCCAAAAGCTGGCAGGGATTGATAAATTTATCAACTTTAATCGTCCTAAAAGTCGAAAGGGGCCTTGCCCGGTCCTTTACACGCTGGTTTGGATTCCCAGCCCTTCGTAACGGGCCGTCCATTCCCGGTAGATGACCGGCGAAATCTCCGAGGGCTTGATTTCGCTGCGGCCACCCCAAAAGACGTTCGTGTAGGATGCGGGAATCCCGCAACTGGCAATATGCGCATCGATGGCCGCCTTGTGTGCGAGCACGCGCTCCTTGTCGGTGCCGTGGACGACGCCCATGATGTTCACGTTGTGGAACTCCGGCCCGCCTTCGCGCCAGTAGCAGTGGGTCATGATGTCGTGGCGGCCGACCTGGCTGCCGGCTTCGATCTCGCGTCCGGCGGGCACGGCCCAGTGGAAGAGGGCGTTGAAACGGGTCACGCGCTGGCCGCTGGCGCTGGGCTTCACGTGTTCGAGGAAGGTGGAGAAACGGCCGATGACTTTGCGGGCCTGGAGGGATTCGGCGACTTCAAAGAACGTCTCAAGATCGACCCCTGCTTCGTCCGCGCGGCGGGCCCAGGGATTGGCCCCGATTTCTTCCGGTAAAAATTCCCGCTTGAGCGCGAGCAGCACCGTCCATTCGAGGTCACTCAGTTCCACCACCCCGGTCTTTAGCATTTCCGCGGGCGTATCGGACTTGTCGCCGGGTTCGATCGTCTTGCGGCGCACGTGTCCCACGCCGAGCGCAAAGATGCCGCGGGCGGGCATGATGCGGAAATGCTCCGCGCCCACGAGATGGGCGAGCAATTCACAATGCGTCGCGAGCGAGCCGCCCGAGGGAACCTTGAGCGTGGTCCACAACCGGTATTGCGAACCGGCGGTCGCACTGTCCGTGGAGCGGATGACGACGTGCCCCGAAAATGGGTCTTCCTTGAACATGAAATCGAAGGCCGCATTCAGCTTTTCCTCCGGCACCTGCCAGGCCACCAGCGCGCCTTCGGCCAGGTTGGTCGCGATGAGTGTCTGGCGCACGCGGCGGATCGTGCCCGCTTCCAGCATCCGGCGAATCCGGGCGCAGACGGTCTCGAAATCGACGCCTGAACGCTGGGCGATTTCCACAAACGGATCCCGCACGAAGCCTTGGATTTTGTCCTCCGAAATGGCGAGGATTTGCGCGTTGATGGGATCGGAATGCTCGATGGAACTCATGGGATGGACGTTCACTCTGGCTTAAATTCGCGCAAAATCCAGTCCAGAGCTTCCTCCCGGCTGGAGAGGGTGCCTTCGAGTTGCCGCGTCTGCACCGCTTCCAGCACCTGGCCGATCGCTTTTCCAGGCTTCCACCCGTGGGCGATAAGATCGTGGCCGGTGAGGAGGGGAGGGGGGATGAGCGGTTCGCTGGCGAATTCCTCGCGTTTGTGGAGCAGAAATTCGTAGTTATCCAGCCCGCCATGGCTGCTGGCGCAATCCACCCGGTGCAGCGCCAGTTCATCGTCAAAATGCGGGCGCGCCATGAAGTGTTTCAGCTTCGAGATGCGCATCTGCTGCACGTCCTTGAAGACCATGTGATTTTCCACCGCCGCCACCACGGCCTCCGTTTCCTCGCGGGAAAAGCGCAGCCGCTCCATCACCTTCCGCGCCATCTCCGCGCCCACCTTGTCGTGGCCGTTGAAGCGAATGCGCCCCGTTTCATCCACCCTGTAGGTGGGCGGTTTGCCGATGTCGTGCAACAGCACGCTGAAGACGAGCGCCGTCGAAGCCTGCTCCGGCAGCAACTCCAGCATGATTCGCGTATGCACGAACACATCTCCCTCGGGATGAAATTGCGGCGGTTGCTCGCAGCCGCGCAAGGCGGTGATCTCCGGCAGGATGGCGTCCATGAGCCCGCTTTCCACCAGCAGATCGAATCCCCGCACCCGGTGCGGCGAAGCAAAGAGGCGCACCAGTTCCTCGCGAATCCGCTCCGCGCTCACGTCGTGAATTTCCGGTGCATGCGCGCACACGGCCTGCCAGGTCTGGGACTCAATCTCATACCCCAGCACCGTCGCAAAACGTACCGCGCGCAGTAATCGCAGCCGGTCCTCGCGAAAGCGTTGTTCCGCCGCTCCGATGGCCCGCAGCACCCGGCCCTGCAAATCGGCCTGTCCGTTGACAAAATCAATCACCTCGCCATTGAGCGGGTTGAGGAACATCCCGTTCACGGTGAAATCGCGCCGCTCGGCGTCTTCCCGGGGCGAGGAAAAATACACGGCTTCCGGTCGTCGCCCGTCCACATACGCGCCATCCGAGCGAAAGGTGGCGACCTCATATTCGTAACCGCCTTCGAGCACGATAATCACCCCAAAATGCGCTCCCACCGCCACCGTGCGGGGAAAGAGCGCCTGCACCTGCTCCGGGTGCGCGCTGGTGGCGATGTCGATATCATGTGGTTCCACGCCGCGCAACCGGTCCCGCACGCAGCCGCCCGCGTAATAGGCGACATGCCCGGCCCCGGTGAGACGCTGGACGATGGCGCGGGCGGTGGATTCGAGCGAAGTGGGCACGCTAGAGGATTAGCGCAGGAAGGGGTGGGGGGCCAAGGGGAAGTTGGTGAAGATAGATTTCCGATTGAAGAGCCGGAAGCGTGCTCCGAGTTACTGTGCCCCCTCCAAAATGTCACCCTGAGCGCAGCGCAGTCGAATGGGCCTCAAATTGTTCTGGATTACTTAACGCCTCGTTGCTGGGAAAAAGCTCTTCGCTCTCCCAGCGCAGAGATAGTTTGAGGTCCCTCGATTTCGCTGCGCTCCACTCGGGATGACATGTTTTTGGATTTGCACCCGAATCTGGGTGGGGCACTCTCCGTTTCATGGGTGGGGAATACTTCGTTTACATGATGGCGAGCACCAATCACGAGGCGCTCTACATCGGCGTCACGAATGATCTTCAGCGCCGGGTCTGGCAACATCGCTGTGGAGAGGTGGGGGGATTTACCAGCGCCTATCATTGCACGCATCTGGTTTATTTTGAGACTTGCGGCGACGTAGTGGCAGCGATTGCGCGGGAGAAGCAACTCAAGCGCTGGCGACGTGAGAAAAAGAACTGGCTGATCGAAAGACAAAATCTCCGCTGGCAGGATCTCGCTGCTGACTGGTTTTGAGCGTTCTACGTTTCCACACCCAAATCTATGTCACCCTGAGCGCAGCGCAGCGGAGTCGAACGGGCCTCAAATTGTTCTGGATTACTTAACGCCTCGTTGCTGGGAGAAAGCTCTTCGCTCTCCTAGCGCAGAGATAGTTTGAGGTCCCTCGACTTCGCTCGGGATGACATGTTTTTTTGGAGGGGGAGCGCGGAAGGAATTGCTGCCGGGAATGACTGGCCGGTCTTTTCTGGATTTTAGATTCCGAAGACGGCTTCATAAACCAAAGCCACGAAAAAACCCGGGGTGGGGCCCCGGGTTGGAATTTCGATGGGAGATGGTGGGTGGGTGCCGCTTACTTCTCCAGCCGGGCGCAGGAGTCGCGCTCGACGAGGTGGACGGGGAGCATCTTTTTGCTGCTATCGGTGAGGTCCTCGCTTTTGATGCGGGTCTCGATGTCTTTCAGCGCGGCGGTGCCCAATTCCTCGGCCGGGATGTGGACGGTGGTGAGGCCGGGGTAGATCTGGGTGCAGATGGCGTCGTCGGAGCAGCCGAGGACGCTGAAGTGGCCAGGCGAGACGCCTTTGCGCAGGGCGGCGGCGACGGCACCGGCGGCCGCCGTGTCGCTCAGGCAGAAAAGCGCGGTCGGATGGGAGCTTCTGCTGAACAGATTTTCCGCCGTTTCGTAGCCGGTTTTGAAGGTGAGATCTCCGTAGATGATGTTCTGCGGATCGATGGGTTTGCCTGCGGCGTCGAAGGCGACCTTGATGCCTTGGTTCATTTCGATAATTGCCGGATCGCCCGAACCGAAGGGGCCCGAGAGAATCGCGATATTCTGGTGTCCGAGCTTGAAGAGATATTCCACTCCGATGCGCGAGGCCTCGGAGAAATCGGGCATGAAGCTGGTCACGCCCGGATGGCTCAGCTCATGGCCGACGGTCGCCACGGGCAGGCCGCGTTTCAGAATCGTTTGCAGCAGGGAAAGGTTCGGCGTGCCCACGCTGATGAACTTGGAGGCCACGCCCGTCTTCAACGGTTGCGGCAGGCTCTCCAGGCTCTGCGAGTAATCCGCCGTGGAACTGAAGCGCGCGATCGTGACCGAGCCCTCTCCAGCCGAGCCCGCCTTCATTAACGAGGTGATCATCCTCGCGTAGAAGGGCTCGAGCAGAGAGTCCTGGATGGAATCGGATACGAGCACACAGATATCACCCACCTCCGGGTAGATGCGGACTACCGCACGAAAGTCGTTGGGCACATAGCCCAGCTCACGGCAGATTTTGAAAACCTTTTCCTTCGTCTTTTCGCTGACGCGGATTCCGTAGTCTCGATTATTTAGTAGGGACGAGATGGCACCTTGCGATACTCCGGCCGCCTTGGCGATGGTCGCCATTGTGATCGTCTTGTGATAATCACTGGGATTTACAAAAATCCCCGGCAATCCGCGAGTATCGGTCGATGCCGTCTCACTGGCAGATGTCATGCTGGCATAACTATTCACTGGGAGCGTATTCGCAAGGTGAAAAGCCGCTGGACGTAGATAATACAATAATCATGCAACTTTTTTGTGAACTCATGGGTCCTATCATTCCTGCAAGGTTTGGAAGGCTGCCCGAAGCCTGCTCCCAAGCCCTTCTGAAGCGAAAAATGAGCGGCAGTTTTTCTTATCCTGTTCCTGAAATTTTACGAGTTGGGCAGAATTTTTTTGGCGAGCCGGGAAATTCCCTCGTTGGCAAAATCGCTGGCCGGATAGAGTTGGCGCGCTTTCAGGAACCACGCGAGGCTTGAGCCGGGCTGGCCCGCTTTTTCCAGTTGCTCCGCCGTACGCAGGGTGCGGACGAATTCCGCCGCCTCGGTGGTCAGATTGGCCCGGATCTGGTTCAGCTTCGAGTCGTCGGGGAACTGCTGGTAGGTTTTCTCCACGTTTTCCCAGGCACCGGCATAGTTGCCCTGGCGTTCGATTTCGGTGGACTGGATGATCGCTCCCTCGATCTGCTGCATGTTATCAAGCACCTTCTTCAACTGCGCCTGCCGGTCCGGGTAGAGCGCGACGGCGGCAATGAAGCGCATGCGGTCATCATAAATCTGCCGGTAATTGTGCTGGCTCATGAGCTGGTCGAGATCCACCAGCGCCTTTTGCTGCACATCCGCCTGCGAGAAAATAAGCCCGGAGACTTCGGAGAGCGCCGGGTTGCGCGGCCAGATTTCGGCGGCGTCCTTCAATTCGGTCTCCAGGGTGACTTTGTCGCCGCTGACCGCGGCATTCTTCGCCTTGGCGATATGCATGGCACTCAGGGTGCGTGCGGTTTCAATCGCTGCCATCGGCTTGGAGGAGTCGAAGTCCCTGGCCGTCTTTTGCAGGTCGTTCACCAACTTTTCCGCCAGCGCGTAGTCCTTCACGTCGATGGCCGAGACGAGTTGATTGCTCTTCTGCGCGAAATCGAGCGCGCGGCGTTTGTCGTCGCGGGTGAGGGTGCGAATTTCCGGCATGTATTCGCCCACGACGAAGGCTTCGCCGAGCCGCCTGGTCGCGCTGTCCATCTCGTCCTTGCCGAGCAGGAATTTATACGCCTCCACGCCTTCCTTCACATCGCGGATCGCCTCATTGGCCATGGAATCGAGCGTGCCCACGGTGGGCGGCATGCCGCTGGTATTGGCGAAAAGGTTCCGGGCGTCCTTGCCCACCTGCAGCTTGGTATCGCCCTGAGTGAAGACGGAGCGATAGAAGCGTGTCGCCATCAGCACATGCTGGAAGCGGCGCTGCATGAAGAACTGCACAATCAGCGCCTGGAATTCGATCTTGGCCTGCAATTGCGAGGCGGTGCTCTTGAGCTGGTTCGCTTTGATGAGCGCGGTGATTTCCGCCAGCCGCGTGGTGTAGGGCTGCATGGTCATCGTGCGCCGGGTTTCCTGCTCCTTTTGCCACTCGGCCAGCGCGGTTTTGTTGCTGGTGGAGGGCATGGTCATCGTGCTCTGGTTCGCCGCCATCTGGGCGTTCCATTCGTTTTGCTTGCGCTCCTGTTCCAGCGAGGTGTTGGCCGCGTCCAGGCGCGCATTGGCGTCCTCGGCGCGCCACGCACTGTAAACCGCGTCCGCCAGCGCGTCGCAGAGGCGCGCGTCGATCTCAAAGGCGGAGGCCCGGGGCAGCAGCCGGAAGGCTTCGTCCACATTTTGCGTGGTGGCGTTCATCGGGGCGAGATCGTCCAGAATCCGGGTAATGATCGCCTGGTATTGCTTGTCGTCCTTCGTCGTTTCCTCCGGGGCGTTCAGGTATTTCTCGAAGCGGGCCTCGAAGAGCCGGTTGTTATTGATGTTCCAAGTCTTGCCATCCCAGGCGATCAGCTCCGAGCCGGGATCAAAAAATGGCACGTCATTGCCCAGAAAGCCGCCGCTCTTTTGCGAGGATTGCGCGGACGAAGACGAGGCCGCCGGCTGGGCCTGAGCCGGGGGCGGATTGTTTTGCATCGGCGGCTGGCTGTCGGGCACTTGGGCAAGGGCGGAGCCAGTCAGCAGGGCGGCGGCAAGACAGCCGACGGAAATGGGGGATGAAAGTCTGGGAGAGAAATGCGGTTTCATGCCTTTTTAAAATCACGGGCGATCAATACCCCTTGGTCGCCCACTTCCACCTGGATGTAGAAGCGCTGGCCTTTCTGAACGTTGAGCGAGTTGAAGCTGGACGGCACCATCAGCGGCAGCGGCTGCTCGCCATCCTTGCTGGAGACGTTTACCGAATAAAGGCTGCCATCGCTGGCCGACCACGCGAGCTTGCTGTCGATCGTGGCGTCGAGCTTGTAGGTGTTCCCGCGCAGGCTGTTGGAGTTTTCCAGATAGGCGGAAACATCGAGCGGAGTGAGGGTGCGGTAGGGATCGCGCAGCGCGCCAAAGATCAGCGTCCCGCCCACAATGGCGGCGATCAATAAAACGGCGCAAAGGATGAACCACGCAGGATGAACGGAGGAACTGGCACGTCGCGGCATTAGCGGAAACTAGGCGGGAACAGAGAGTTTGGCAATCGGGACGATGAAAACCTGTTCAGATTTGCGGGAAGAGATGGCTTATTTACCGGAAAGCTCAGCCAATGATGCGGTCATACTCGCTATGAGGGCCGATCCAAAACCAGATTAAATCGGAGCCCTCTTCGACAGCAATCGCCCGGTAGTGAATGCCGACGCGAACGGACCAAAATCTCCCGACCTTTTTGAAATGCAGGGATGGATGCCGGGGATTGCTTTTGAGCACCGCGTAGTTTTCGTCCGCAACCCGCTGAACGCTCTCTGGAAGACTGGCGTAGTATCGCCAGAATTTCTGGCTGGTTCTGTGTTTCACAAATCCCGGCAACGACCGGCGCGCAAGTCTTGAATTGGCAATAAATCACTTGACTCACATAGGGTATTGACGGATGGACGCGGACTTGTCAGCCTGTGGGACATCATGGAAAAGCATTTCAAGGCTTATGCCGGAATCATCGTTCAGGACTTCATGTTTTTGGACAAATGGGAAATTGCTCTTTCGCACGCCGATGAAGCGGACACTGTCAGTTTTGTTGAGATTCAGCATATCAGACATTTTGCTGAAGGAATGCTTACAACTTGCGCGGAACTCAAAATGCGTATGTCGGAAACGGCTGCTGCGCGGCTATCCCACCTGTGCCTAAATTCCAATAATTCGCGCCAAATTCATTTGGAATTACAGGATTTAAGAAGACGCATTATAGAGGAATTACACGGAATTATTTTTTACAAAATTGCGCCCTCAGATGTTCGATATTTTGCTGATGGCGAATTATTCGGAGATCAAGTTCGACAGAGATTTCCCTCAGCTTGTGATGACATTGACGAGGCCGGGAAGTGTCTCGCATTGAATCGTGGAACAGCATGTGTTTTCCACCTCATGAGGGCTATGGAAAGGGCCATTAAAGCAGTTTACAAAACACTTGGCATCCGATCTCCCAATAAGTCGGATAGCTGGGGAAATTTAATGAGTCCTATGGACGCGGAGCAGGCCAAACCTCCAAAAGATAGAAATGCTTTATGGGTTAAGGAAGAGTCGTTCTTCGCCGAAGCGGTTGCCGATCTTCGCGCCATAAAAAAAGCATGGCGAGACTCAACCATGCACGTTGAGAAAGATTATACAGTCGAGCAGGCCCAAAAAATCTTTTCTGCCACAGAAGGCTTCATGCGCGATCTCGCCAAACGATTGGATGAAGATGGAGAAATGCACCCACTAGGATGATTTCTTTTTCACTTTCGATTCTTTCCAAATTTTCTCCCGTTCATCCACGTCCTTTTTCGGAACGGAAATAACGCGCTTGGCCAACGCCGTCATTTTTTCAAACGGCGTTGGCTCTGGCTGAACTGACTGGACGGGATCGCTCATGGCTCAAGATACGCTCACGGGAGCTTGTTGCCAAACCATGAATTATCCGAAGATCTTTTTCGGAAGATTGAAGCGCCGAATCACCGCCGCCAGTAAGCCGGGCTTAACGTCCTTGCCTTTGTGCCATTTCAATGGAATTGACTGCGGCTTCCCATTTACATCTGGATGAAATAGCATTCGATGAGAGCCCTTTCCTCGATCTTCAAACACTTGAAATCTCGGATCATGCTTCCGCAAGATTCGCGCTACATCTTCAGCTTTTTTCGGCCTAGGCAAGGGACGTCTCCGGCGCCCGACTAAAAACCAGCTTCTTGCCCCTGCGCGCCATTTCCTCTCGATCTAAACCAATGCAAACGGCTTTCACTTTTGCCGTTTTTGCAACATCATCGGTGATTGCCCCAAGAAACTGGGCCTTGTTGGCCGATTCCCACCGTTGAATGAGATCACCTGGAGCGGGAAAAACAACCATTTCAGGTTTGTCCTGTTGGCTCGCAAAGGTTAATTGTGCCGTCAAAGCTTCCTGAAACTCGGAAATGGCCTCTTTCTCTGTATCTCCATAGCCAAGCAAGTCCACTTCCAAACCGTGAGCTACCCAAACACCGTCTTCACGGCAGAGAAGGATGCGAATTGGAAGTTGGTAGCAGTGAGTTTTCATCTTTAAATTACAGAGCAGGTTTTGTTCTCACGTTGCCGTCGCCGGTCAATATCCGGTAAATAACTTCCGGTTTTGGGCAAGCGTGCGCAAATATCAAATTTGATGAGTAAGAATAGCTCGAAACGAGCGAAAAGCGCAAAGGAAAACCCATTACATTCACATGTGGAAGTGAGTAAATTTGGACTTTACAGAGGGAACGATCACAAATTTTTCAAAAAAGCTTGCGCAATTTGTTTCCATCAGTGACTAAACTCTGCCCTCTCTTTCGTTTACGCGAGGCTCGGAAGCAACTCATTATCGCCAGTCAGCTTTTTCCAAGTCAGCCGTTTTCCGATAATGCCCGCGATGGCAGCCAGGAATCGGCCTTGGTCGCCGGTTTTGTTTTTGCGTTCGTTGAAGCGGAAAGCCTGTTCGTCCAGATAGCGGAAAAGGTGGAAGGGCTCAACCGCAACGTAAGTGCCCTTGATGGTGCGCTTGAGAAGGCTCCAGAAGTTCTCCATGCCGTTCGTGTGAACATGCCCTTCCACATAAGAAACTGCGTGGTCAATCACTTCATGGGTGAAGTGCTCATTGAGTCCAGAATAGGAACGAAGCGCGTCCGTATGCACTTCCGCGCCCTTAAGCACGTATTGGCGCACATTGCCTTGCAGCGTGTTGGCGCGAATGTTGGGAACCACCTGCAAAACCACCTTGGATTGACCGCCTGACTTGCGCTCAAGCAATCCCTGCACCGCAGTCTTTCCGCTCGCGCCACGGCCCTTGATGGTTTCCCGACGACGTTCGGCGTGCATGTTCCGAGCCTTTCCACCGATGAAGGTTTCATCCACTTCCACAATCCCGCCAAGCTGGGTTTTCATGATGCTACCGCATTGCAGGGCAAGCCGGATGCGCTGAAGCATAAACCAGCCAGTGCGCTGGGTGACGCCGAGCGAGCGTCCAATTTCGTAGCTACTCACGCCATTTTTCGCATTGGCGATCAACCAGAAAGCGCAAATCCATTTGTCGTAACCGATGGGGCTGTCTTCCAGGATCGTCCCGACGCGGAGTGTAAACTGCTTTTTGGTCACGCACTTTTTGCACGTCCAGAGCTTGCGAGTCTTGATGAAGCTGACTTCCGTTCCATTGCAGCGAGGGCAAGTCACCACGCCGTCTGCCCAGCGAATTCCCTTCATGAATTCAAACGCGCGATCTTCATCCGCAAAGTAGGTGATGGCCTGTTGCAGCGTCGTAGGAAATGAAATCTCGTTCTTCACGTCCTCACTCTCGCACACTAGTTTTGTGAGTCAAGTGATTTATTGCCCTTGAATTGCTTCATCCGCCAGTTCGTTCAGACGCCCTGCCTTAACATCGCTTTCGAATTGCCGATCCCAGGCATCGGCATCAAAGCGGGTAAACCATTCACGGAAAGTCGAGAGCTCTTGTGGGGAGAGTTTGCTGATCGCAGCTTCGATCTCTTGGACGGTGCTCATAGGCCAAGAATAAACTACCGATGTGTTTCAGCAAGTGCGGAACGAGGTGAAACAAAGGGATTACGCTTCACTTCCACCGGCTCAGGCGCGAGCCGAACCAGGCCAGCGTGACTCCCGCGATGATATGGCAGCAGAGCACCCAGATGCAGAGCGGGAGCGTGGAAAGCTTTGTCTGCGCGACCGTGAGCACGACGTCGTAGAAACGGGTGTCGCGTAGGGTTTGCAGGAAGCCGGACCACGCCCAGTAGGCGGCGGTAAAGGGGCGGGTGAACCACCCGATGGCCTGCGGCAACGCGAGTACCGCGCCGGAGAGCGGAAGTTGAAAGCCGACCAGATACACGCTGATAAGCGAGGCTTGTTCCGGGGTGGTGGCGAGGCTGGAGATGCCGAGGCACACGGCGGTCATCGCCGCGTTGACGAGGATGAGCGTGGCGAGCTGGGCGAAGAGGTCGCCCGGGAAATGGCAGATGATATTGACGAAAACCCCCATCCATACCGACTGGGCCAGCACCAATGCACTGAGAAAGGCCACCTTGCTGGCCACGTAGGCGCCGGGGCCGATGCCGCCGAATTTCTCCTTCTCGAAAATGGGGCGTTCCGCGGCAATCTCCCGGGCCGCATTGTTCGAGCCCATGAGCGTGAGCAGGATTACCTGGAACATGACCAGCCCCGAGACGAGCCCGCCGATGCGGCTGGACTGCGCGGCATGGGTGGCCTGCTCGATGACTTCCTGGAGGACATTGGTTTGCGGTTCAAGGTTCAGATTTTGAATCTCGGGCAGCCCGTCCCAGGCAAAGATGGCGACGAGACAGGGGAAGCCGAAGAGCAACGCAAGCTGGAGAAAAAGCTGGGCCCGGTCGCGCAGGAAGACCACCCAGCGGCGGGAGAGCAGGGTAAAAAACTGGGTAAGGAACGAAGGCGGTGCAAAAGGAAGGGCCCGGGTTTCCTCGCGGAGCGCGACCGTCTGCCCGGCATCGAGCGCATAGGAATCCTCCTGCTCTTCGTAGGCGGGTGAGTCGGGGGCCTCTTCGTCGGCACGTCCCACTTCCTGGTAGGCGTCGTGTTCGGTGGCGTAGTAGGCCGAGCGATGCTTTTGCCACGAGGCATGCCAGTCATCGGCCGGGCGTTCCCAGAGCTGGGGAAACAGATCGTCCAGCGTGCGGATGTTGAAGTAGTGGTGCAGGAAGGTGGGGGCGCCGTGAAAGGCGAGACGGCCATCGTAGAGCACGATCACGCTGTCGTACATTTTGATCCGGCGCAGGCTGTGGGTGACGGTGATGACCACCCGGTTTTCCTCGCGCGAAAGCTGGTGCAGGAGCTGGATCACTTCGTCTTCCGCCTTGGGGTCGAGGCCGCTGGTCACTTCGTCGCAAAGCAGCAGCACGGGCTCGGTGACCAGTTCCAGCGCCAGCGCGAGCCGGCGCCGCTGTCCGCCCGAAAGCACGGCCACCCGGCGGTCGGCGATGTCCTCCATGTGCGTCTGGGAGAGAATTTTTCGCAGCCGTTCCTCCTGCTCTTCGGCGGTGAGATTTCCCACCCGCAGCTTGATCGCGTAGTGGACGCTCTCGCGCACGGTGAGGAAATCGGAGACGATGCTGAACTGTGGCACATAGCCGATCTCGTGCGGCTCGAGGTCCCCGTGCTCGGAGAGATCGCGCCCCTCCCAGTGGACGGAGCCCTCGCTGGATTCCAGCAGGCCGGCAATCGCCTTGAGCATGGTGCTTTTTCCACACCCCGAGGGCCCCAGCACGGCGCAGAGGTTCCCATGCGGAATGCGGGCGGAAATTTCGCGCAGCAGATGCCGTTCATGGTCGGCCCCGGAGGCGGTGAGCGAGAGGTTTTGCAATTCGAGCATGATCGGGATTGGAAGAAGTGCGAATCGGGTTTACTGGATGGGGAATGAAATTGCGCGTCTTTTTCTCGACCCTCACGGTGGTCTTCGTGCTTGGCGTCGGATTGTTTCTGGTCGGGAGGGTGCTGCTGCAATCGTATCTGCAAAGCGAGCGCTTCCGCCACACCATTTCATCGGCGACGGCGGGTTTCCTGCGTGCCTCGAGTGATTATGGGCCCTTTCGCTTCGAAGGGACGGACGTGTATTCGGAGGCGTTGAATGCCAGTGGGCGCGAGAATGCGGCCTTTTCCAGCCTGCGGGCGGAGCAACTCCGGGCGGAGGTAAACCTGCGCGGGATTTTTCGCAATGTGTGGGATATCAAGGAAGTCACCGTGCAGCAGATGGCGGTTGAACTGAATGGACCGCGGGAAGCAGCGGGACCGGCGACGGCGGCTCCAGCGAGCGGACCGGGCTGGCTCGCGCAATGGCTGCCGAAGAAGGTGGAACTGGAAAAGCTGAACATTCGCACCGCGAGTCTGAACTGGCCGGAGGGCGGGCTGAAGGGCTCGCAGGTGCTGCTCCAGCCGGATGGGCGGACGTGGAAGATCGACGTGGAGGACGGGGCGGTGGCGCAAACGGGCTGGCCGGGCGCGAAGCTGGGCTACGCTCACCTGCGCTACAATGCGCCGGTGCTTTACATCAACGACAGCCAGTTGAACGCGAATGAAGGCGGCACCGCGCAAGTGACGGGGCAGGTCGATTTTTCGCAGAACCTCGATCTGCATTGCGACTTGCAAGGGATCTCGGTGACGCCGCTGCTGCCGCCGGACTGGCGGGAAAAGCTGCACGGAACGCTGACGGGGAATGTGCATGTGCAGGCGGATTTGCCGCTGAAAACGCCGACCTTGGATGGGGAACTGCAGTTGCTCAACGGGCGGCTGGAGGCGCTGCCGATTCTGGATCAGATCGCGCTGTTCACGGGCTCGCAGCAATTTCGGACGATGGATCTTTCGACGGCGAGCGGGAAATTTACGCAGAGCGGGGATCGCTTGCAGGTGGAGAATTTTGTCGCGGAATCGGCGGGGCTGATGCGCGTGGAGGGGGCGTTCAATGTGGTGGGCGGGACAGTGGACGGGAATTTCCAGGTGGGCGTCACCGCCTCCAGCCTGCGCTGGCTGCCGGGTTCGCAGGAACACGTCTTCAACGTCTCGCGCGACGGCTATTGCTGGGCGCCGATGCACCTCACCGGCCCGGTGGATCATCCGCAGGAGGACTTGAGCCCGCGCCTCATTGCCGCGGCGAAGCAGAAGGTGATCGAGGACGCCACCGGCACCATCCAGCAAACTACCGACGGCGTGCTGGACATTTTGAAGCCACTGCTGCACTAGGTCTGTTCAGGCGCATAAGACCTGTCCGGAGCGCAAAACACTAATCCACCTTCAAAGTCACGCTGATGCCCTGCCGCAGGGCCTGCGCGACGCTGTCCACGATCTTCTCAGCGTCACTCTCATTGTTGAGACGGTATTCGATGGTGTGGGCGTGAGTGCTGGAGGGGTAGGTCTTGATGACCTTTTGCCACGGTTCTCCAGTTGCCCCGGCTTCGGAGGTCACGGAATCCAGCGCTTCCTTTGCGGTATCGGCAATATCCTGGCCTACGGGGAGGTGCTTGACGTTGGTATCGATGTAATAAAAGCGGACCGCCATGTTGCCGGTGGTATCCACGTTGGCCTCCACGATCCGCACCCCGGCCACCAGATACTCATGACGGCTGGCGGAAACGATGGATCGCACCGCCACCAGATACTTGCCGCCCGGCAGGTCGCATTCCCAGATGGGAAGCCGGCTGGGCGTAGGGGAGGGGGTGGGGGAAGGCGTCGGAGAATCATCCTGGGCATGAAGCAGTGGGGGCAGCAGCACAGCCAGTAACAGGGGAACGAGGGTTCTCATGCCAGGACGGTAGCGGAGAAAACCGGCCCGGTCGAGCGGCAGTGAAGATGGCAGGGCTTTCCCTATGGGATGGCACTCTTCGTGCTCAAGGAATGAGCCCAAGCGCTTATGAAGATGATGAATTTGAAGTCCGGATCACGCATTGAACCCCTCGAAAGCCGTATCGCCCCCGCCGTTCTCGTGAACGGAGCCAACCTTCTGGGAGGCGGCCACTCGGACAGCGGTTACACCTCCATCGGCGGGAATGCGGTGACCCTGGTGAAAGTCAGCGCCGGGGAGGCGCTCGTGTGGTTCGACGCCAGCACCCAGGAAATTACCGGCATCTCGGTCGCCAATGGAACCAAACTCGATATTACTGGAAACGTTTACGGCGATATCGTGGCGAATCTCACTTCTTCCGGCCATCTGACGGACTCGGACAACAACGCCGCCAATGGCTACGATGGCGACGTCCTGCTGGCGAACAACATTCTTGGTATTACGACTCACGCCCTGAGCGGGGAGAATGGTGACATCGGGCGCATCATCACCGGCGGCTCGATTTCCCATCTCAGCATCAATGGCCAGATCAGCGGCATTTATGCCGGCGATGGTGTCTATCGCTCGGCATCTCTCGCCACCACGGGTAGCGGCTCGTCGCTGGCGGTGGATGTGACGGTGGGGCTGGACGTGAATATCGTGCAGGGCGGTATTCAGAGCGGGTACTCCTTTTTGAAATCCGACGCGATTTTCACCAGCGGTGCTTCCATCCAGAGCGTGGATGTGCAGACCGGCGACGAATTGCAGATTATGGCCGGCGATGGCACCAAGGCTGGCGGGTCCGGGGGCAGTGTCTCCGGGGTTACTATTCATAGTGCCTTTACCGGCGACTCGGCGATCCCCAGTTACGCCATCTATGCCGGCGATGGGGCCGATGGTACGAAAGGTGGCAGTGGTGGCTCAATCAGTAGCGTGACCGAGACCAATGCGAGCGGCATTGTCGCAATCGTGGCCGGGAATGGCGGCGATGGCACTGCCGGAGCTGGCGGCGCCGGAGGAACGGTGACCAAGATGAACGGCCAGAGCGACAGCGCCACTTATGAGATCACGGGCGGCACTGGTGGCGATGGGGCCAAGGGTGGCGGTGCCGGCGGCTCGTTGAAGAACAATAACTTTGCCAGCCAGACTCCTGGGACTGACATCATGGTGACGGGCGATTTTGTGAATGCTTCCGGCGGCCTCGGCACGGATGGCTTGCAGGATTTGATCATTGTGGACACCAGCACCGGGCAGATGGTGCTGGAGGAGAATACCGGTTCCGGCTACACCGCCGTCTCGCAAGGCGCGAGCAGCTTGATCAATGCAGTCGGTGCGACCCCGGACAGCGCAGTGGCTGTGGATTTGAACGGGGACGGGTATCTCGACCTCGTCGTGAGCTATAAGAACAGCAACAACATCGGCGTGTTCATGAACAATGGGCACGGCGTCTTTAGCAGCTCTTCCCTGAGCCTTTCCAGCAGTCCGCTCGAAGTGGCGGCCGGAAATTTCAGTGGAGATTCGCACATGGATATTGCGGTGATTGCCTCCACCGCGGCGGGCAGCGGGGCGTACATCTTCCAGGGAAATGGAACCACCACTTTCACATTGCTGCCCACGGTGACGGCGCTGGGCACGGCGACGGTGACGGCGCTGCAAACGATTGCCTATTCCAATAACACCTATGGCCTCGCCGTGGGCTTTGATAATGGTGACGTGCAGGTGCTGCTGCCGACCGGCGTCAACAGCACCCCTTTCTCCATCGTCGATGATGGAACGCTGGCCACAGGCTCAATCACGAATTTTGACGTGGATGCAGGTACCTCGCAATTGCTGGTTTTCAGCGCGGGGGCCGCGTCCTTGAGCACTTACGGATATTCTTCGAACGGCTCGCTGATTTTGCTCTCCACCGTGGATACGACCGGGCTGACGGGCACCCTTTTGAAGGCGCAGTTTGTGAATACGGGGAATACCTATCCCTCCATTGGCCTCCTTTCCTCGGGCGTGGCGACCTCGCAGCTGGATATCTTTACCACCGACGGCACGACGTGGACGGATTCGACCACGTTGGAAAGCTCCAAGGTGTTAAAGGATTTCGTCGCGATTGGCACTTCAGGCGATTCCGACATCGCCGCGCTGGGCGGTTCGCTCTCGAAATTCTACTACAGTGAATCGCTGGGAGCCTTCCAGACTGGCTCGTTGCCGTTTACCGGCAAGAGCGTGAACGCCACGGCAGGCAATGGCGGCAGCTCGACGGGGACGGGAGCTGGCGGCGCGGGTGGCAGTATTGTTAACATCAATGCGGAGGCTGATCTGGATATCCTGGTCGCCGGGGCCGGTGGAACAGGAACGACGGGTAGTGGAGGCGTTGGCGGCTCCATTTCCAACGCGGGATCGTTCCTTGTTGGCGCGCAATCCTTCACCGCGACGGTGATTGGCACCGATGCCGTTACGGCGGTAGCCGGGCATGGTGGCAGTTCCGCCAATGCGGCGGGAGGTGCGGGTGGTGCGGTGAGCGGGCTGAAGATCACGGTGACCCAGGGGGATGCCGTCATCCTCAGTGGAAGTGGTGGCACTGGTGGTGGTGGCAATGGCGGCGCCGGCGGAAATGTGAAATCGCTGCAGGTTTCCTCAAGCTTTGGAAACGTAGAGGTGGTCCTCGGCAGCGGCGGCGGCGCGACAGGAGCCACGGGCAATGGCGGTAACGGCGGTTCCCTGGTTGGATTGACGCAGACGCTTTCCGTTCCCGATGATTTGGAAAGTGTTGAACAAAGCTTTAACATTACGCTAGTCGGTGGTGGTGGCGGCTCCTCGGTGAATGGTCTCGGTGGTAATGGCGGCTCCTTGTCCAAACTGGTTTTAAATGAGGACCCGACAAATTCTGCCACAACGGCGGACAGCACCGTATATGTCACCCTGGTGGGCGGTTCCGGTGGTGCTGGAACCAGTGGCGGTGCGGGTGGTTCGGTGAGCAACATCAAGGAAACTACTACGCTCGATGAGGTGGACGATACCGGTGCGGTGGTCATCAACCACGTGGCAATGAGTGTGCATGCCGGAACCGGTGGCACCGGCTCGACTGCAAAAGGCGGTGCCGGTGGCTCGGTCAGCGGGATTAATGCCGTGGGACTTACCAGTTACGATCCAGCTTCCTCCGATTCCGCAGACCCTGCGCTCCTGGTCATGGCGGGAACTGGCGGAAGTGGCGCGACGATCGGCGGGGCCGGTGGTTCCATCACCTCGGTGGTATCTTCAAACACGACCGGACCCAACAATGCGAATATTGCCTACACGGAACTGGACGCGGCGGAACTGATGGCCGGAAGCGGTGGTAGTAGCGGGACGAAAGGCGGAGCTGGCGGAAGTGTTTCCAGCTTCAGCATCGGGGTTCAGAGCTCGACGTTTGGTTCTTCTGCGCCCGATGAAGGCGGTTCCCTCACGGTGATCTCCGGCAACGGAGGCGATTCGGCAAATGGCATCGGCGGGGCTGGTGGTTCCGTGACGAGTGGCGAAGTGGCGGCCGTCGGCGGCGACGCCAATGCGACGGTGGACACGGGCATTCTCACCAAATATGACGGCTCGCAGATCACCGGTTACAGCATCCTGGTGGCTACCGGCAGCGGTGGCGATGGGGCGACCGCGGGTGGCGCGGGCGGTGGAATTTCCACGATCCAGATTTCCACGCCGCAAAGCGATGTGAACGACTCCACCTACGGCACGCTCTTCGTAGCCGGCGGTGGTGGCGACGCCAGCGCGAGCGGCGGCAAGGGCGGGGTGGGCGGAAGTATTTCGGGAGTCAAACAAGCGCAGGATGTGAACAGCGCCATCAGCGTATTGCAGGCGGGCAACGGGGGTGATGCGGTGAGCGGCACGGGCGGCAACGGGGGCAGCGTGAGCGGCATCCATACCGTCGGCTTTATCGGCAAGCCTTCCAATTCCAGCGGCCAGCTTGGCGCGTTCGACAACGGTCTCGCCCAGGGCGTGTTCTCAGGCAACGGCGGCGCGGGTGCCACCGCGGGCCTGGCCGGCTCGGTCTCCAGCATCTCGGCCCAGCAGATTGCGGCCATCGCCGCGGCGGTGACGCCGGGCGGCACCTTCGGGCTGGCGGCCAAGGTCAGCAACATCACCTCGGATGTGATCGGCTACGATATCAATGGCAACACCACGTTTGACGATGGCAACGGCGGCGCGGTCTCGCCTTCCACCAGCGTCTCGACGGGCATGGACGGCTTCATCCTCGCCTCGACGATTGCCGGCATCAGCACGGCCGACAATTCCCGCACGGCGAACTTCGAGTTCACCAGCTAGGCCCTTAAAAATCCTCGATATTCCCGATTTGCAGTCCCGGATTATCCACTCGCACCAGCTTCCAGTCCCACGGCTTCCAGCTTTTGCGTTGCCAGGTGAAGACGAACGGCTGGTCGAGGCGATTGATCCGGCGCTCGGCTTCCTGCGCGATTTCGTTTCCTTCGCCGGTGATGGCGAGCTTTTCGGTGACGGTCGCGGTATTGGCTTGAAGCCCGATTTGCGGTCCGAGTGCGGAGACCTCCGGCGAGAAAAACTGGGCAAAGGCGATGCGGGAAAGACGCAGGATGTCCTCCTTCTTGTGTCCCCAGCGATCCGTATAGCCCTCGTCGAAAAATCCCTCCACCTTCGACCACTTCCGATCGGAGTAGGCTTGCAGCAGATGCTCCTGGTGCAGCGTGACCTGCCGCTCCGGCTGCCACAGGGAGAACAGCGCATAGGCCAAAATTAAAATGACGACAACGACGGAGAGGAGCAGGTTTTTTGGGTGCATCGCAGATTGCTCGAATGTAAGAGCCTGTAGAAAAATTAGGCAAGGGCGCGTTGGCTCACTCCTTCCAGAGCGCTTTTTTTTAAATCCGCGCGCCCTTGCCTAATTTTTCTACAGGCTCTAAAAGACATCCTGTCATGCTCAAGTTTCGTCCGAATGTTGCCGCCATTGTGCGAAATATGAATGGGGAGATTCTCATTGCCGAACGAACCGATGTGGAAAATGCGTGGCAGTTTCCACAAGGAGGAATTGATAAAGGGGAGACTTTTGAACAGGCGCTCATGCGCGAACTCATGGAGGAAATTTCCCTCTCGCCGAAGAGCTACCGCATGCTGGAAAGCCGCGGGCCCTATTCCTACACCTTTACCAACGGTCGCAAGAAACGCGGCTACGATGGCCAGATCCAGCAGTACTTTCTCGTGCAACTCACCGGGTCGGAAAGCGAGATCAACGTCCGCACCGCGCACCAGGAATTCAAGAGCGTGCGCTGGATCAAGCCCGAGCAGTTTCAACTCTCCTGGCTGCCGCCCATGAAGCGCGAAGTTTACCGCGCGGTGCTGCGCGATTTTTTTAATGTAATTCTATAAGCGCAGGGAGAACGGAATTGACGTTTTTTCAAAAAAGATTACACAGGACGTTCACATGTTGAATTTAGGGTCATTTGCATTGATTTTCGTTACGTTTCTCGGATGCGTCTGGTGGGCGTGCAATAATGACAGTGGAAGTTCCTCCTAAAAGCCGTAGCTTTACTTGAAATATGGACAGCCAAGAAGCTCGCTGGGTTGTTTCAACCGCAAATGAGCTAAACAATCTTTTGCAAGTCATCGCGGAAGTAGGGACGCAGTTGCGCCGCTACTGTGGACAGGATAGCGAAGAAGTCCGCCGCTATTTTGACATGCTCAACAACAGCGTGCTGCGCGCCACCATGGTGACCACGCAGATGCTGGACAAGGCCGCCGAAGAGCCGGTGCCGGTCGTGCCTTCCGTAGCGCCGCCTCTTCTGCGACCGGAGTCGATTGCCCCTGCCACGACTTCATCCAATGCGCCCATCGAGGACCACGGCGGCCAGATTCTCAATCCTGCCGGCCCCAAGGAACTCATCATGATCGTGGATGACGAAAGCTTCGTCACCCTGCTCGCCCAGCGGGTATTGATCGACGAGGGCTATCGCGTGGTTTGCGCCAATGATGGCTTCCAGGCGCTCAAGCTTTACCGGGAGTTGAAGGACCGGATTGCCCTCGTGATTCTCGATTTCACCATGCCAATCATGGATGGAGCGGAAGTTTTCGAAGAATTGCTGCGCATCAATCCCCGGGTGGCGGTGATGCTCAGCAGCGGCTTTACCGAGCAAAGCAAGCTCAAGACCATGCTCGCCAAGGGCCTGCGTGGTTTCATTCCCAAGCCCTACACCCAGCAAAAGCTGTTGCTCCAGGTGCGCTCCACTCTGGATGCCGGGAAGTCCTAGCAAATTCTTCAGGGTGAAGGCGGGGGTGGATAAAAAAGGCCGCCGGTCTGGCATTCGACTAGCTACTCAAGCAGTCGAGCTATGGCCAAAATTGATACGTTTTTCAAATTCATGATCGAGCAGAAGGCTTCCGACCTTCACCTCTCGACCGGCAACCAACCCATGCTGCGCATCCACGGCGAATTGGTGCGCATCGACCAGCCGGTGCTCGAAAATGACGACCTCAAGGCGCTCGTTTACGAAATCGCTCCCGAAATCAAGATCAAGCAGTTTGAAGAAACCGGCGACGTGGACTTCGGCTACGAATATCCCGGGGTGGCCCGCTTTCGCGGTAATTTTCTCAATCAACGCAGCGGCATTGCAGCGGTGTTTCGTTTGATTCCCAGCAAGGTGCTCACCACCGAGGAGCTTGGCCTGCCGCCGGTGATCAAAAAATTTGCCATGCTCAAGAAGGGCATGGTGCTCGTCACCGGCCCGACCGGCTCCGGCAAATCCACCACGCTGGCGGCGATGGTCGATTACTGCAACCTGCACCGTAAAGATCACATCATCACCGTCGAGGACCCGATTGAATTTGTGCATCGCAGCCAGCAGTGTCTCGTGAACCATCGCGAGGTGGGCGTGCATACGCGTTCCTTTGCCGCCGCTCTTCGTGGTGCGCTCCGTGAAGATCCGGACATCATTCTCGTTGGTGAAATGCGCGATCTCGAAACGATCGAACTCGCGCTCACCGCGGCGGCCACGGGCCATCTGGTCTTCGGGACGCTCCACACCTCCAGCGCACCCAAGACGATTGACCGTATCATCGACGTGTTCCCGACCAACCAGCAGAACCAGATTCGCGCCACCCTGGCCGAATCGCTCAAGGGCGTCGTGGCACAAAACCTTTTCAAGCGGATCGACAAGCCCGGTCGCTGCGCCGCGCTGGAAATTCTCGTGTGCGACAGCCCGATTGCGAACCTCATTCGCGAGGGCAAGACCCACCAGATTCCCGGCATGATGCAGGTGGGCAAGAAGAAAGGCAACCAGCCGCTCGACGACGCGATCATGGAACACCTGCGCGCCGCCCGCATCTCGCCCGAGGAAGCCTACGACAAGGCGGCCGACAAAAAGAAATTCCGCCCGTTGCTCAAGACCCCGCCGGAAGATTTCGAGGACTAAAAACGAGGATCACCCCATGCGCAGAACCGAATTCGACTCCATCCTCACCGCGATGCTGGAAACCCACCCCGGCATCTCCGATCTCATCTTCAGCGTCGGCCGTCCGCTTCAGGTGGAATCCTTCGGCGCGCTCAAGCCGCTCGATATCCAGCCCCCGATTCGTTCGCTTACGGCTTATCAGACCGAGGCCATCGCCCTGGCCATCATTGGCGACGACCGCCGGCTCACCCGCGAACTGCTCATGATGGGCTCCTGCGATTGCAGCTACCAGCTCGGCGAGCTGATGCGCTTTCGCGTGAACATCTTCCGCCAGCGTGGCCGCATCGGCATCGTCATGCGCAAGCTGAATACGGACATTCCCTCGCTGACCTCGCTCGGCCTGCCGCCCATTTTCCAGCAGCTCTGCCGCGAGAAAAACGGCCTCATCCTCGTCACCGGCGCCACCGGCAGCGGCAAGACGACCACCCTCGCGGCGGTGTTGAATGAGCTGAATGAAAACAACGCCATCCACATCGTGACGCTGGAGGACCCGATCGAATTTGTGCACCCGCACAAGAAGGCGACCTTCAGCCAGCGCGAGCAGGGCCAGGATTTCGATGAATTTCCCAGCGGCCTGCGCGCCGCGCTGCGTCAGGCACCCAAGGTCATCCTCGTGGGTGAAATGCGCGACCGCCGCACCGTGGAAATCGCCCTCACGGCGGCCGAGACCGGTCACCTGGTGCTCAGCACGCTCCACACCGTGGATGCTGGCCAGTCCATCAACCGTATCCTCGGCATGTTCGAGCTCGCCGAGGAGGCGCAGATTCGCCTGCGCCTCGCCGATACCCTGCGCTTCGTCGTGAGCCAGCGCCTCGCCCCCAAGATCAATGGCGGCCGTGCGCTGCTCATGGAAATCATGGGCAACAACCTCCGCACCCGCGAGGCCATCGCGCTCGGCGAGTCGGAAAACCGCAGCTTTTACGAAATCATCGAAGCCAGCTCCACCTTCGGCTGGACCACCTTCGACCAGACGATTGCCGTCGCTTACGAGGCCGGTCTCATTTCCGAGGAGGTCGCGATGCTTTACTCCAGCCGCAAGGGCAAAATGACCCGCTTGATCGACCAGATCAAGAAAACCCGCGGCCTCGAAGAGGTCGGAACCACTGGTTTGAAACTCGATCTCGCCCCCGCCGCCCGCCACTGATTCACCCGCCATGGAAACTCAATCATCTCACCAGGACTTTTTTGAAGACGGAGACTCCACCGCTCTCGTGTGCGTGGAGGAGCAGATGCTGCAAAACGTGGTCGTCGAGCAGCTCAAGGAACTGGGCTACAAGATCCACAGCGGCCTCTTCGGCGAGGACGTCCAGCTCAAGCTGCGCACCCATGCCTACGACGTCATCGTCGTGGATGAAAATTTCGGCGGCTTCGACATCGAGTCGAATCCAGTCCTTCGCGAGATCGCCGAGCTGCCGCTCAACCAGCGCCGCAAGCAATACGTCGTCATCATCGGGCCCGGCATGATCACGAACGACTACATGCAGGCCTTCGTGCATAGCGCCGATCTCGTGTGCAATTTCTCCGATCTGCCGAATCTGCGCGTGGTCCTGCGCCGCGGCGTGTTGCAGCACAAGCAATTCTACGCCCGCCTCGTGGAGTGCCTGCAAACGGCGGGCATGGCGTAATTACTGCGGCGGGAAAGAGATTTCACCACGAAGAACACGAAGGAA
>Ga0157374_10000152_pt1 | contig 63238 bp, 102 predicted proteins | sample M25metaG_FD_115308 | JGI IMG/M metagenome (GOLD analysis project Ga0157374, IMG submission 115308) | Miscanthus rhizosphere microbial communities from Kellogg Biological Station, Michigan, USA - M2-5 metaG | ecosystem: Host-associated > Plants > Roots > Rhizosphere > Soil | place: USA...
CCGGGGGTCTTTCACTCTAAGGAGCTACCTGTGACGCAGCCTGCGCACGTCCAGACCAGCCACCCCCGGCGCCGGCTCGGGCGGTTGGCCCCCCACCCCGAGTCCACGCGCTCCCGGTTGAAGCTGGACCGGTTCCTGGTCTCCGGGTACGCCCTGACCGTCCCCACCGCGGTGGACTACCTGTCCCACGTGGGCACCTGGCCCATGTTCGGCAATGACAGCCTGGGGGACTGCACCGCCGCCGCCGCGGGTCACCTCCGGGAGGCGTGGACCAACTACGGCCACGGCGCCACCGTCATGACCAGCGACGCCGACGTCCTGTCCTTCTACGAGGCCTGCTCCGGGTACGTCCCCGGGCACCCCGACACCGACAACGGCGCGGTGATGCAGGACTGCCTGGACTACTGGCGCAAGACCGGCCTGGCCGGGGACAGGATCCTCGCGTTCTTCCAGGTCAACCACCGCGACCTGGCGCAGGTCAAGGCAGCCCTGTACCTGTTCGGTGGGGTGTACGTGGGGGTCAACATCCCCACCTCGGCCTTGGACCAGTTCGACGCCGGCAAGCCGTGGGACTACGACACCCACGCCGACAACAGCATCGAGGGCGGCCACTGCATCCACCTCGGCGCGATGGACGCCACCGGGTTGATGACGGTGACCACGTGGGGCCGCACCCAGAAGGTCACCCCCGCCTGGTGGGCCCGGTTCACCGAGGAGTGCTGGTCCGCGGCGTCCATGGATTGGGTCAACGCCAGCTTCATCAGCCCGGAGGGCCTGGACACCGCCGCGCTCAACGCGGAGTACCAGCGGCTCAACCCGGGGCAGCCAGGCCCTTTCCCCGCCGCCCCCGTCCCTCCCCGTCCGCCCCCACCCCCACCCCCGACCCCGCCTGCGGTGTCGGTCGCTGACCAGGCCCTGGCGGCAGCAGTGCCCCAGTCCTGGATGGGCTCCCGTCACATCGGCGGTAACGCAACGGTCTGCAACGCGCTCAAGGCGTGGTTCACCGCGACCGGCCTCAAGCCTGGCGCTCAGTGACCCCTGGCGCCCAGGGAAACAACAACGAAAGGGATCTGCTGTGAACCAGATCATCCAGGAAATCCTGTCGAAGATCGTCCCCGAGCTGGAACCGCTCATCATCAACATCGTTGAGCAGGTTCTCAACGGGTTGCTGTCCAAGGCCGAGAACGAGCGCGGCGGGAAGTTGCACGCCGATGACCTGCGCGCTGGCCTGGAAGAGCTGCGTAGCCGCCACGGTCGCTGACCACGAATAGGGGTCCGCGAATGAGTGCTGTCGACCTCACCGCCGAGCGGCTAGCGGCGCTGGGCTTAGCGGTGGAATCCCACCGCGAATCGTTCGCGGCTGAGAACTACGACCCCCAGCGGGTCGTACGCACCGCGGACGCTTACTGGGAGTTCCTCACCGCTCCCGTGTCAATCCTCATCATCGCCGGCCCAGTCCTGGACCAAGGGACGGGCGGCAAATCAGATAACCCAGGAGGGTCAGGAATGGTCGCCATCAAGGACACCCAGAAGTTCCCACTGACGGTCAAGGCGTTCGACGCCAAGGGCAATGAGGTACAGGCCCCGACCGACGTCACCTACAGCGTGGACAACACCGACGTGGCCAGCATCGTCAACGACGACGCCGGCGCCCCGTGGGTGGTCGCTGGTAACCCCGGCTCCGCAGTGGTCACCGGGGACTGGCCGGACTCACCCCACGGTGACCTGCAGGGCACCCTCGCGGTGGATGTGACCACCGGGGACGCCGCGTCGCTGTCCATTGAGGCCGGGGACGTCACCGACCAGTAGTCAGGTAGCCTGAGGCTCCACCGCGTGACCCGTATCATGTTCCAACCGCATCACTTCCTCCGTTCCACAGAAGCGGCCCCACCCCCTGCCTGCCCGGGGGGTGGGGCCGCTTCTTCGTGTCCTCAGGGCACCCGCATGGCGGTGGCCAGCAATGTCACCAGCTCCCGCACCAGCACGGGGTCTACCCCTTCCTCGTTGCCCAGCTCGATCAGTTCCGCGAGCTTCGCCCGCGCCACCGGGTCCAGGGTGGGCCGGTGGGCGGCGATGGCGTCCTCGGTGGCCTTGAGGTTGGCCACGGTGGGCGACACCCACGGGGTGTCCCACCCGCACCGGCACCGCCCCTGGAGCAGCCCCGACCGCACGTCCTGGGCCAGCTCCGGGGCGCACGGCACGGTCACGCCACCCCCACCTTCGCGTTGCGCGCCCCACCCGGCGTGGGGTGGCCCCGCCGGGCCGGGGGCAGGATCGCGTCCCAGTCCGCTGACTTCCCGGCCTCCACCAGCCCGATCACCCGGAACATCTCATCGTTGAGCCCACCCCACGCGTGCCGGTTCGGCCCGGAGGGCACCGACGCGAACTGCTCCCCCGCCAGGTTGATCACATACATGGGGGTGGTGGTGGGCATGGAGTGGTCCAGGTCGGTCGGGTCGCACCCCGTCTGCTCATCCGTCAAGATGATCACCCGGTCGTGGGTGGGGGTGAAATGCCGGCGCACCGCCGCCGCGGTCGCAGTGCCACCACCCAGGAAGCACCCCTCATCACGCCACCGCTGCACCGCGGTCAACACCGCCTCCCCGGGGCGCACCCCGAACACCCTGGTGCGCGCCTCATGCGGGTCACCCCAGTACCGGGCGGTGGAGGAGAACGACACCAGGTCGACCCGCTCACACCGCTGGGCCTGCGCGATCCCGAAGGTCACCGCCGCGTCCCACCGTCGCACCACGGACCGCGACGACAACGGGTGGTTCATCGACGTGGACGTGTCCACCAGGATCAGGGAGCTACCCCGCAGGAGCGGCACGTTGCCCAACGCGTGGGTCATGGCCTGCTCCAACGCCCACGCCCACCGCAAGTGCACCATCTCCCGGTAGGCGGACAGCAGCACCAACGGCTGGATCCGGGACTTGCGCACGTTGTCCGGGTCGGTGAGCACGTCGATCACCTGCTGGGCGACCCTGTCGGACACCCCGGCCTGGTCGAAGTTACGCAAGTTACGCACCAGCGCGGTGAACCCCATCGACGGGATCACCGCCTCGTACGCCACCGCGTCCATTGGGCCCTCCAACCAGCCGGCCACGATCTCCCTCGTCATGCCCGCGGCCTTGAGCACATCGGGGCGCAGCCACTCCCGGCGCACCCCCACAGGGGTGTCCATCAGGTCACGGTAGGCGCGCAGCATCCGCAGCCGCTCCGGGATCTGCGGGTGGTGGTCGAACATGCGGTCCAGGCGCAGGTACTCGTACAGGTCCGCGCGCCACGTGCCCTTGATCGGGTGAGTGCCCTGGGAGTCACCCAGGATCCCCGTGGGCCGCACCAGGCCGATCACGTCAGCGAACCGCCACGGGTTCCGCGCGGAGTCCCACTTGATCGCCGACCACTCGCTGTAGAGCCGCCACACCGCAAGGGCCAGGCCACGCTTGACGGGCTTGGGTAGCGCGCGCCCGACGTTGGCCATCCAGTAGGCGATGAACTCCCCCGGCTCGTCAGCGCGCTGGCACACCACGTCAACTGCCCACCGGGTCCATCCCCGGGCGTTGCGCTCGGTGCGGGCCCGAGCGAACTCCGCGGCCCCGATGATCGCCCCTGAGCGCATCCCGGTCTCCGACCGTAAGTAGTCCAGGAACCGCACGCCCCACTCCGGGTCTTCGATGGCCACCGCGCGTATCAGCGGCACGAACCGGGAGTCCCGGGCCGGCCCGAGCTCATAGTGGGTGCCCTCCGCGGGCAGGTACGTCACCGCCAGCATGACCAGCTCAGACTTCGTGTCCCGGGCCCATCCCGCGCCGCCCTGGTGGGTGCGCACACCACCGGACACCGTGGACACCGCTGACGCCGGGCGGGCCACCGTGTTCTTGCCCTTGTTGAAACGAACCACCGCTCAACCCTCCTCCGTGAAGGGGAGCTCGACGAGAACCTGCATAGCGGGCGGCCCGAGGTCACCCAGTCCGCGGCGGGAAGGGCAGCCCATCTGCCCCGTCCGGTCCCGTAGGTGGGACCGTTAGGAATCGAACCTAGTCCGTGTTAGCGAAGTAACCGTCACAGTTCACACCGGGCCGCGCCACGAAGTCCTCTTCGGCTCCCGAGATCAATCCAATTGGCGGCGGACCCCATACTGTTGCTCTGCCAGTTGAGCTACCCCAGAACTCGCGCTCCGGGGGAGGGACTCGAACCCTCACACCACAGTTCCGTAAGAGAAGTAACCGTCACCTTCACACCGGGTGCCATATGTAATTAGGTTGTTGCGTTACAGGCACCTGAGGTCACGCTGTTGGCGGCGGTTGTCCACAGCCGCAGGGGCTGTGGTCTCTAGGCAGGAGAAGTACCCGTCACCATTCACACCAGGTGCCCACTGTTCAATTGAGGTGGCCCCCGAGGTCTTGCTCGGTCGCGGCGGGTGGGTTCCTTTTCGAGAGAAGTACCCGTCGCTGTTCACACCGGGGGTTGTTCGGACCGGACCCTAGCACGGGTGTTCACCACCGCGCGTCGTAGTTACCGCTTGGTGGTGGGGTCCGGGGTGAATTTGCACCGATCGCAGCCAACCAGCCCAACGCGGTGTCCCGCGTCCTACTGCGCTCACCCCGGCTCTTGAGTATCCCGGCTGTCTGGCCCACCACACGCGCGGCACGTCCTACACCGCTTCCAGCACCTGGATGCACTGCCGGTACAACCACTCCGACGCCGGTGGGGTCACCGCGTTGCCCAGCTGGTTGACCTGCTGGCGCTTGGTGCCCTTGACCACGTACTCCGGGGTGAACGCCATCGCGCCCTGGATCTCCGGGACGGCCATCATGCGGAACGTGCAGTCCTGCACCCGCAGGGTGTCCCAGCCCACCAACGACTGGTGGCCCGCGGTGGTGATCGTGCGCGCCGGCTGGTCCACCGGGGTGCACAAGTACCCGGGGTCACCCTTGGCGCCGTTGTGGCGCACCAGCATGTGGTGGTTACCCGACGCGGTGACCGTGGCCAAGGGGTCACCAACCCCCCGCACCCCACCCTCACCCAGGCACCCGCCGCCCCGTAGCTGCGTCAGGAACGCCAACCCGAACCGGTCCACCGTCGACTGTGTTGGTAGCGGTCGCCCCACCGGGGACGCGTTGCCCTTGCTGTAGTACGGCACCACCAGACCGGTCTGGTGCCGGGTGGTTTGGGTCCGCAACGGGAACCAGCTCGGTAGCGCCTCCACCCCCACGCGGCCCTCCAACGGCACCAGCAGTCCCTGCGTCTCCCGCGTGGTTTGCGCCCGCAACGGCCCAGTCACCGGGTAGGCATGGTCATTCCACGTGCCACCAGCGGGAACCACCTGCGCCAAGTGCGCGTACCTCCGTAGACCGGCCTCGATCCTGGCGATGGTCTTCGGTGACAGCGGCTTGTCCCGGTCCCCGATCCGCTGACCCGGCAACGACCAGTCGATGATCGCCGCCGCCGGGAGCACCAACGGCTCGGCCATCCCGTGGCACGTCGGGCACCGGTAGAGGTACTGCTGGCGGTACTTCCCGATCTTGCGGTCGTTCTTCCACCACTGCACCCCCTCCACGACCTGCTCACACCCTGTGCACCACGACTCCGGGCGCGGGTCCAAGTCCGGCATGGGGATCCCGTCCCGCACGAACACCACATACACCCGGTCCCGGGACTGCGGCGCTCGAGGAGCGCGCTCACCCGCGGCGTGCATCGAGTTCAGCGACACCACCTTGTGCTGGTACCCCAGGGCCCGCATCGCGGCAAGCCACGCCGGCCACAGCTCCCAGTCGGTCACCCTGACCACGTTCTCCACGATCACGATGTCGTAGCGGTGCCACTCGGAGAACCGCACCACATCCCACATGGTGGCCCTGGAGCGTTCCGCGGTCGGGTCCGGTTCGGTGAACAGGTCCAGCTGCGCCTGGTGGGACCGGCCCTTGGCCTCGGAGTGGTTCGTGCACTCGGGGGAGGCCCACAGGAACCGGGTCCGCCGGTAGCGGCGCGGGTTGACCTGGGAGATGTCCGCGCAGTCATGCTCGGTGTGCGGGAAGTTGTGCGCGTGGGTGGCGATCGCGATCGGGGAATGGTTCGCGGCCATGTACAGGTCCACGCCCGCCGCTTGCGCCCCCAACCCGGATCCACCAGCGCCGCAGAACAGGTCAGTGGAGTCGTAGCCGGTGCTCATCATGTGGTCATCCTCCGTGTCCGGTGGCCCCCGTCAGGGCCCGTCCCCCTTGTCATCGCGTCGGGGCCAGAGGTTGTTACACGGCCGCCCCGGCGCGCCGCTCAACCTCATCCCGCGCGTCGCGGGCGTCCCGGGCGTCCCGCCGAGATGCGGCCGCGGCGCGACCGGAGTCACAATCCATGCAAATCTTGCCACCGGTGGTGGCGTCGACCCGGGTGTTGGCGTCCGTGCGCTTGTGCGACACCCGCCCATTGCAATACACCGGGGCCACCTCCCGCACCGGACGGTCCTGGTTGCGCCGCAGCGCCCGCCTCTCGTCCTCGGACAACCCGCCCCAAACACCGTCGTCCTGGCCCGAGGCCAACGCCCACGCCAGGCACTCCCCGGACACCGGGCAACGCCGGCACACCGCCTTCGCCTCAGCGACCTGCGCCAGCGCCGGCCCAGACGAGCCCACCGGGAAGAACAACTCCGGGTCTTCATCCTGGCAAGCCGACCGGTGCCTCCAGTCCGTCCCCATTCCACTCACCTCCGTGTCGTCGGTGGGGCCCCGTCGAGCCCCGTGGTCACGTGACCTGCTGGTCGGTGTAGCCACAGGCGTGAACAGCGCAACGCCGTGTCGTACACAGCGGGCTCCACACCTCGGCTGATGCTCATCAACACCACCAGATCCTGGGGGAGCCTACGCACGCACTGTGCACACAACGCGCAATCCCTGCACCCCATTTGCCAACCTCCGTGCCGCGTGGCGCCGTCGCGCCGATCGATCTCAGAACTCCGGTGCCTGGTCCTCGCTGCCATCCGGCCAGCGCACCACCACCTCGGCCTTCTCGCTGATCGCCACAGCGTTACCGGGCACCCCGCGATCAGTCACGCGGTAACGCTCCACGTCGTTGCGGCGCTCACCCCACCGCACCAGCCCACCTGTGAAGGTGCGCCCGCGGGTCTTCTTCACGATCCAGTCCAGCTCCGCTAACACGCAGCCGTGCCGCACGAAGTCCTCACCATGCCCGGACACGATCGCAACACCACGCCGGGTGATCCGCGTGCCCTGGTCGTCGTCCTCCGCTTCCTCGACCACATCAATGACCAGGCTGTTGTCCCCCCGCGACCTGAGGTACTTCGGGTCCAGTTCCCGCAGCTCCCCCCAAGTCAGCGGCGGAACGATCCCGATACCGCCCTCCAGTCGCGATGCGTACCCCACGGTCCTGCTCCTTCACGATCGACCAGCCGGCGCCGGTCAGCGCCAGCCACAACTCCTGGGCGTCCTCCTCAGTGGCCACCGGCCACGGGCACACCCCCCGGTCGCACTTCGCGTGCGCGCGACGCATCCCGGCCATAACCTCCCGCAGCGCGTCAGCGCCGGGGTGCCCTTCCGTGTCCACCTGTCCCATATCCCGTGTATCGCTTCCTGGTCCGCTGGTGTTACTGCCTAGTGACGTGCTCATACGCGGCGTCGTACTCCGCCCGTAGCGCTTCCATCGCTGCCTCCTGGACCCGGACCGAGAAGGCCAGCAGTTCTTTCGGGGTGCCCTCCACCACCAGGCACCCACCGCCACCGGCGCCGAGGACCAGGGCCCACCTATCGGGGTCAATCTTTTGGCCGTCAGCCATCTCTTCACCGGGTGGCGCTGTTGCGACCTCGGTTTGCGTCGCGACGTCCCATTCCACATGGGCGCCCATCACTGACCTTCCTTCCCGGCTATCCGCGCGATGTGGTTGTCCCAGTCCGTGGCGATGTCCTTCAACGGGCGCCCGGCGTCGACCTGGCAGTCCAGGCACATCCCGTTGAACACCGTCTCGGCCTCGCACACAACGCAGTCGTAGACCACGATCCCGCCATCGGTCATCCGCCCCCGGGGCCCCAGCTCATCCCCCGCTGCCCTCTCGTCCGTCACCGTGACCACTCCACCGGCTCAAGTGCCTGCTGTGGCCGCTCAACGATCCCCAACCGATAGCCCAGCTCCAGGTTCCAATAGGCATCGGCCAGCGCGTGATGCGCGTTCTCCGGTTCCGGTGGCCGCGACACCATCCGAGCGGTGCGGTGCAGGTCGAACTCCTGCTTGAGGTCATACCCATTGGGCGGGATCCCCGCGGGTAGGGAGTGCAATGGGCCGAACAGCTGGGTGAACACCAGGAAGTCATGCGCGTCGTACCACGCCCACAGCGCCGGGCGCCGCCCGCCTGCGCTGAGCATCAGTTGCAGCTCTGACCGGATCACCGCCCGTGGCTTGACGCTGGGGTGCTGGTAGTCCAGCAGGTCCGGGCGCCCCTCGGGGTGCGGCAGGTGCGGCCACGTGTTCTGGGAATGCCACGGGTCGTCCCTGACCTCAATGGCGTCCATCTCGGAGTTGACCGCGTAGTAGTAGCGGCCGTCCTCGCACACCATCCCGATGCTGATGAACTTGATCAGCGATCCGGTGTCGATGAACTCCGTGTCGTAGAAGTAGTTCAGGCGTGATCTCACCTGTCGATCCTTTCGGTCGTGGCGGTCGCGGACACCACGCGCATGGTGTCCCTAGCCCACCGCGGTAGGTGGTCATCAGCGTCGGCGTAGCCGGTGGCCACGTCAGCCAGGTACGCGTCGTCGGCGCGCATCTGCTCGGCTTGGCCATCGGCCAGCGCCTCGGACTCCTCAGCGACGGCCAGGTACGCGTCGGTGTCGATCTCCCACACCACGGTGGCGGTTACCCGCAGGATTGCCACAAGGATCACTACCTCCGTGTCCGTGCCGACCGTCGCCGACCCCCCAACCTTACCCCCGTCCGGGGTAGGCAACAACAGTTTTCGCGTAGTTAGTCACCGGTAGGTTTACCCGTCACTGTGTCCGTTTGGGGCGCGACGTTAACCATCGCTTGCTGCAGCCACATCGTGCTGCTCCTCCATCTTTTGCTCGATCAACAACGTGTCCACCGTCCACCGCGGCACCCTGGGGCGGTAGGTGTGCCCATCCACCGGCGACGCCCACGTCATCACCGGCTTGTCACCCGGCAACAGCCCGTGGGCCCGCGGGTCTGGGCGGTACTCGTGCGGCGCCCCGCACTCCCGGCAGCCCGCGAGCCATTCCCACGTCACCGACCCCGCCAGGTCCAGGATCGAGCCCGTCTCGTCGCTCACCTGGTGGCCGCTGTCAACGCGCGCCTGCGCGCCGCCCACCCAGCGCACAGCAACCCAGCGGACCCGTCCACCTGGTACGGCACCCCGTCCACGACCGGTGGGCAGTACGCCCCAGGGTGCCCGGGAACCTCCAGCCCCGAGGGGTGCCGCCACGCCGTCACGATCAGCAGCCCCTGGTGGCACCAGAACCGTTCCCCGCGGTGCGCGATGCCCTCCAGGAAGTCCGGGCCCCCGGCGTAGGACTCGTCGCCCGACTTCTCCGGGGAGCCCGGGCGGTACGCGCAGTCCGTGCACATCCCCTGCCGGGTCGTCGGCTTGACACCCGCGGCCAGCAACCGCTTGTGCTCCTGGTTGGGCCTCTGCTGGGCTGGGGCGTTGAACACCGGCACCCAGCAGTCGCACTCTGCCCACCCGCCATCGATGGACCCGTAGCAGCACGGGGCGATCTCCTCGGGCCAGCCGCCCTCCGGTTCCGGGGGGCCACCTCCCGCTCCGCACATGATCACGCTGTCACCGTCTCCTTCCATAGCTTGCGGTTGCTGCGCCCGATCTGGGTGGCGATCCACCCCACCACAGCCCCGACCAGGATCGCGGCGTACCCGTCCCACTGGTCCAACCCGGTCACCGTCCACACGACGAACGCCAGCGCGGCCAGCGCGTCCCCGGCCATGTCCGAGCCGTCCTCGTAGAACGTGGCTTTCGTGGTCACGTTGGTCGTGACCCCCAGATAGGCCCAGAAACCCAGGTCACCCTTCTCCCGCCACAGCTCGGTGGTCGCCCGGGTGAACGACACCGACTCCAACGCGAACGACACCCCCAACACCACCAGACCCACCACCACGCCCGACCCCACCTGCGGATCGACCACCGCGCGTAGGCCGTCGTAGATCGCCCACACACCCCCGGTGAAGAACATCGCGACCGCGGCGGCGACACCCCACACGTACTCCAGGTGGGCCTTGCCGGCGTGGTGGGCGTGCCACAACCCCAGGCCCATCAACACCTGATTCAGGGTGTCCACCGCGCTGTGCGCGCACTCCGCTGCCATCACCGCTGACCCGGTCAACCCCGCGGCCACCCCCTTGGCCAGGGTCACCGCGACGTTCACCCCCAGGGCGATCCCCAGGGTCACCGCGGCGCGGATCTTGTCGCTGCTCACTGCTGCCTCCGTGTCTGATGGTGATCCGTCGATCACCTCTCACCCGGTATATCGGGCCGGGTGCCCGGGGTGTTACACCACTTACCGCGGCCACCCCATGTGCTCCTGCAGCGTGATCCAGTCATCCATGGTGCGGATCGTCAGATCGTCACCCCCGAGGTTGCGGGCCTCGATCCAGATCGCGTGGGTGGCGACGTTCTCCGCGAGGACCACCCGCCGGAACCGGTTGGTGGCCACCATCTGCCGCCCGATCCTGCGGGCCACGTCCCGGGTCATCACCGCTTGACTCCCAGCGTCTTGATCACATGCGGGCGCAGAGCCGCCTTGGCCTGCTCCAACGTGTCGTAGTAGCGCGGGGTGCTACCACCGGGCCACGTGTGCTCACTGGCGGTCTTCTGCGCACCCACCACGTCGATACGGTCCTGGGGCATCACATACACCTTCACCAGACGACGGCCCCACGAGTCGACCCGCACCGTGGCGCCCCACCCCACCGGGCGGTAAGCCTTGACGTTGCCCTCGCGGGTGATGTTGGTGACCACCCCCACGGTGAACTCCTCGTGAGCCTGGGCGCCCTGACCGATGATGTAGTCCAGGTGCGTGGTGTGGACCACCACCAGATCACCGCGCCGCGCTCGTTGCGTCTCGCCGCTCACCGGGGCTGCTGCCATGTTCATGATTCTTGACCTCCGTGTCAGTGGGTCCGTCAACCCGCATATCGCTGGCAGGGGCCGGGCTGTTACCCCCGACCCCCAACCTCGGTCAGCGCCGCTGCATGTCCACGTTCTTGGCGATGGACAGCTCGTCACCAACCATCACCCAGTCCACCGGGCCATCGACCAACGCCCGGTCGCTGTAGTTGTCGGTGTCATCCACCGGGGCCTGGGTGATGTTGACATCCACATCGTTGGGGATTCGGATCGGCTTGATTCGCCACACCCCGTCGCGGTCGTACTCGATGTGCAACACCACCCCGTTGCTGAACGCCACATACTGGCCGTCCCCATGCGGGCGGTACTGGAACTCCTCGGTGACCTGCCCACCGTCGATCTCGATCAGGTCGTCACTGGCCCCGGTCAGGGTCACCACATACGTTGAGTCCGGGACTGGTCGTGTTGCTGCGATCATCGCTACCTCCGTGTCGTGTGTCGTCCTGCTGCTAGTCGGTTGGCTGCCCGCAGGTGGGGCAACACGGGTCATAACCCCCGCGGCACGTGCACATCAGCTCTCACCCCCCGCCGGCGGCTCGACGACGCGCTGGGAATCAGGCCAGTAGTCCGCGGTGATCCGGTGATCAGGATGGAACCGCCGGGACATGTGGTCCCCGAGATGGCCTGCCCGCAACGCGCACCAGGACCGCGTAGAGCGAATCGCTTCACACCACCCGTTGCGCACCCACACCTCGTGCTCCCACGTGAACGGGCTCACCGGCTCGGTCACAGCGGCCCGAACCCTTCCTCCGCGCGCGCAACGTTGATCGCGCCCAGCGTGGCCCGGGCCTCCTCGCGTAGTGACCTACCCGGCACGTAGCAGTGGCACTGCTCATACAGGTGCGACATCGTCCCCCGCAGGTAGCACTCCAGGTGCATCGGCGCCCACGTGCCCACCGCCACCCCATTCCGGTCATGCACGAACGGCATGACCATGCCACGGTCCCCGTCCAGGATCGGTTCCTCACACTCCAAACACGGCTCCCCCACCGGGGTGGCCACCAAATCCGCGTACTCGCAACTCGGGGCGTCCCACGCCGGCCCGAACCGCCCATTACGCCACGACATCGGCGGGTCCGCGCTCACCCGAACAGAAGTGAGCACTGGTGGGGCGCTTCCCGGCTGGTCACCGACACCGTCATGGGTTGCTCGCAGTCCGGGCACAGCCGCGACTGGATCACTTGGCAACTCCGTCCCCCTCGCTTACCTCGCGAACAAATAATCATGGTGATCGGCCCCCCACCCAAGGCCCCAGGCTGCGTGGTCATCGCTGCTCCGGTTTCCTCGTCAATTGGTAACCCAACGGGGCGATCTCATCACGAGGAATGATGATCGCCGTCCGCGGGTCGCTGTCCAAGTACAAGACCCACGAGTCCTGCCGTGGGCAATAAATAGCGATCAGCGTGGAACTGCCACCCGCCAATTGCTGACCACCCACATCCCACCGTTTCCCCGCTGCCACCGCCCGAACCTGCTCCGACGCTGGTAACAAATGCGGGCCCTCGATCTCATCCACCACGACTCCCACTCCCCCTCGCAATTGGGGGCGCCGGTCCCGTGTGAACCGGCGCCCCCGTGGAAACCTATTGAGTGCCAGGCCCTCGCCAGGCCCGGCGCACCCTCTCCCGTAAAGGTGGCCTGTGTTTGCGCCACGGCGTGTCCAAACGTAAGTACCAATTGATAAGCACATCCACCACCCGGCAACAAGCCGCCACATAGTCGATCGGGGTCCACCGATCGGGCTCGTCCCGGGCCGTCGCCCGTCGCTTGACAGCCATGCTGGGATCCCTATCCGCGCGCCCCCGCGCACGCCACACGGGGACCGGTGACCACGCCAGCACGGCGATGGTCATGACCCGATCCCGAACATCCACGCCCCGATCGGGCGCAGCCAACCGACCATCCCCAGCATCATCAACCCCGACACGAAGAACAGCACCGGCACCAGCATGAAATGGCTCCCCCCGGTGTCCGAGGTGACCAGGTTCAGCGAATGCCGTTTCCACACCTGCCGATGGACCAGCCAGTTGTACGTCGCGCACAACGGCACCCCCGTGGGCGTGGCCCAGTTCATCAACACGTTCGACGCGCACCCCACGAACACCGACACCCCGAACCACCACGCCCACGGCGCGAACCACGGGATTGACCCCATCAACGCCACCGTGGCCAACCCGGCCACCGCGCACCACTCCACGGTGTGCACCGGGCCCCGGGACACGTCGGTGCGTTCCTCATCCAGCGCGGTGCGCAGCTTGTACCCCACCCGCGCGGACCCGCGGACCACCGCGGCCGGGAAGTTCATCCGACCCTTGTGGTGAGCGTCATCCAGGTTCGGCAACACCGACGCCAACCGCACCAGCGCCGCGCACCCCACCCCGACAAGCCACGGCTGACCCGCCGCGGTCACCGCCCACCCCACACCCAAGGCGAGCGGCGCCGCCGCGGCCCGGTGCATCAACGGCATCATCTCTTGACCCCCTCCTGGAGAAGCCCCTTACGCTTCGCCCACTGCTCGACATCCCCCAACGCGTACTTGCTCGCGACACCACCCCCACCGGGCTGACGCGGCCCGGGGAACCCGGTCTGCTCGGCGCGGTCCCGGTAGTTGCGCAGGCTCTTGGGCTCCATCCCCAACCGGTCCGCGGCCTCAGCCAGCGTCACCAGCACCAGCGCAGGGGCGGTGTCCTCGGTGACCTCCCCGGTGGTGCTGACCACCAGCCGCCGCGACCCCAGGCCTGCCTCAGGACCAACATCATTAGGCCGCCTCATGGGCTGTTGACCATAAGGAAACGCGGATCTTGTGCGGGCTGCCTCATTCCACTCCGGGAACACCGCCTGCACGCCCGACATGGCGTACTCACGGGCGTCCTCCGGGGCCATGAACATGGCCTGCACGGGGATGGCCTCTTCCTCAGCGACCACGTACACCCGGCCCTGCTCCCCCATGTACGGCGGGTAGCGGCCGTTGCGCTTGCACTCCGGTGCCAGCTTGTTCCACGTAGGGGTCCGGGCCCGCCCCAGCACCCGGGTGGACAGGTTCGCCTTAGCCGCTGGCCCACCGAGGGACTGCACCAGCAACTCCTGCGCGATGGGCCACACGTACACCCTCCGGGCCCGGCCCATGTTCAGCGCACGCCCCAGCGCGGTCAGCGCATCCGACTTGATCGGGTCACCCGGCTTGCGGGTCTTACGCCAGTACGCGGCGAGGTCACCTTCCATGGTGTTGATCTCTTCGGCGATCACCAGCAGGCGTGGCCCGATCAGGTCGGGGTCCACGTTGCCGTGGATGTCGGAGTGTTCCTTGGCGATGGCGTTGCGCCGGTCGATCTCCCGGGACAGCCACATCAGCGCCTCGTGGATCTGCGGGGTGGAGTCGCAGTACCGCACCCCCGCCAGGTCAGCGGCCCACAGCTGGGAGTCCATCTTCGGGTCCAACATCAGGACCAGGCCCCCGTCGTGGATGAACTTCGCGATCGACGGGCGCGTGCTGGTGGACTTACCGGTGTTGGTGGGCATCGACCACCCAATGTGCGGGGCGCCCTTGACCAGGTCGAAGTAGATCGGGTGGTCACGCGGCCCCAACCCGAAGAAGTACACGCCCTCCCCGGCGTCCTCGTACAGCGCCCGCACCTCCGGGTCGTCGTAGGCCACCCGAGCACGCGGCGCCGGCGCTGGCCACAACTCGAGGAACGGCTGGGCCCCCTGCAGCTGGAACGTGTAGGACGGGTTGGTCAACCCGATCTTGCGCCCGAGTAGCTTGACGAACGCCTTCTCCGATGCGTCGCTGGTCGGGGCGTACGTCGGGCGCAGCAGGATCCGGGACGGCCGGTCCCACACGTCCACCGGCACCTGGATCCAGGTGCGGGGGTCGTGGATGTAGCAGGCGTCCTTGAGCCGATCAGCCAGCCACTGCCCCAGGGGCGCGATCAGCTCCCTGCGGTGGGCGTAGCGCCGGGACCACTCCCACGCCATCCACCCACCCACGACCACCGCTGTCCACGCTGCGACCCGCAGGGTGTCCACGGTGGCCGACCAGTTGATCAGGCCGCCCACCAGCAGCAATGTCACGATCGCGGGGATCACGACCCGCAGCGCGGCCACCCGCCGGTGTGGGTAGTGGTACCAGCGGTGGGCGTACCCGGTCTGGGTCAACGCCTGGGTGCCGGGCGCCCCCCACCGGGCGTTGGTGTACAGCTGCCCGTTGAGGGGCTTACCGGTGAGGTAACGCCACGAACGTGCCTTGTCAACCACGACTCGTCACCCCTTGCATCCACCGCAGTGCAGCCCCTTGCACGCCACGGCCTTACCGCCACCACCGAGCATCAGCAGCAACACCACCGCGCCGATCGCCAGCGCCCAGTCCATCCCGTGGCTGACCTGGGTGGCGTGGACCTGGAACCACTGGTGTACCTCGTAGCCGCCGTAGAACAACAACCCGACGATCCCCCCACCCACCAGCCACGGCAGGGCCCGCAACACCAACTCGACGTAGTCCATCCAGTCCCGAGGGTTGCGCAAGTCCAGGGGGTCACCCAAGGGCTGGGGCAACACCAGCGGCACCAGCAGGGTGTGGTGCACCTGCACCGTCACGGTGCCGTCCCCGTGGTCCAGTGGGTCACTGGTCCGAACCAGGGCACCCACCCGCCGGGCGTAGCCCACCGCGTACAGCACCGACTCAAGCGCCCCGGTCAGGGTGTCCACCCGGATGGGTTGGGTCCACACACCGGGTCGCCGGGTGGGTTGCAGCACGGTCATGACACACGCTCCAGTTGCCGGGTGTTGCCCTTGGGTGGGTTGACCAGCCGGGCCAGTTCCTTGGCTGTGGACTGGGTCAGGTCGAACTGGGCTTGCAAGCTGCGCCACCCGGTGTTGCGCTGCCCCTTGGCCCACGCCTTGGCCCGGGCGACGAGGTCACCACTCACCTCGGTGCCGTTGGTGCGCAGCGGCTTGGGTGGGGAGCCCGTCTGGGTGGGTTGCACCGCCGGGTGGGTTGGTGCCGCAATGGGCTGGGTAACCACCGTGGCGGTCGACGACGCAGGGATGGGTGAGGTGAATGAACTGGCAATGGGTCGCCACGGCAGCTGTGGTGCTGGCAGCGGCTGGGTTGGGCTGGTGGGTTCCCTCGCTGAGTCGCCGGCTTGGGACTCGGCGAGGATCAGAGCCAACCGCTTCCTGACCCGCGGAGCGGCCTCAGCCAAGAAGAACACCAACCCGATGGCCACCGAGTGCAGCAGCACCGCCTTGGGTGACCGCTCCACGAACACCGCGTCCCAGATGTTCATGCCCCAGGTGCAGGCCAGCGCGTAGAACTTCGTCGCGGCCAGCCATGGCTCCCGACCCTGACCGTGGTCAGCGAGGAACCCCTCGAACACGATCGCGGTGATCGCGGTCAGCGCGGCCATGGGGTCCAGGAGCCACGCGATCCACCACCATCCGTTGTTGGCGCCGTGGCCCTGGGCGGCGAAGCTCTGGACGTTGACCATGGTGAACACCAGGGCCAGCAAGAAGACGACGGCCACGACCCGCAGTCCCCAGTGCCCTAGGCGCACGGCCCACTCGCGGTCACGTGCCTTGTCGTCTTGCTCTGTCATCGCCTGCGTTCCTCCGTGTCGTTGGTGGTGTCGACCCCCCGGGCCTTGCTCGACAGCCGGGCAGGTCGACACTTGTCAGTAACTCTACTGCTCTTGATTTACGGAAGTAGGTGCAGGATGACCACCGTACATAGCTGTGGCTACTTTGTGGATATGCTTTGGCCGTGACAGACGAGATCGGCCCCGGGCTGCGCAAGTGGCAGCTGGCCACCACACTTGCCCAGCTGCGCACCAGCGCCGGCGTGGACGTCGGACTGGTGGCGGCCCGGCTGGGTTGTTCTCGCGCCCGGGTCAACCACTTGGAGACCGGGCGCAACCTGCCGCATAAGACGGACATCATTGTGCTGGCCGAGATGTACGGGGTTCCTGACCGTGAAGACGAGCTGATCGCCCTATGGGAGGCCGCGTCGGCTAAGGGGTGGTGGGACTCTTTCCGGTTGCCGCGGGAGACACAGAAACTGATCGGTTTGGAGAACGACGCCACTCGTATCCGCTGCTGGACCTTGGAAGTGGTGCCCGGGTTGGGGCAAACCGAGGACTACGCCCGGCATCTATTGGTGGCCCGCCATCATCCCCCCGAGGGGGCCGAACGCGGGGTCAGGGTGAGAATGGAACGCCAAAGGAACCTGGACCGGGGCCAGATCCTGACCATGGTGTTCTCTGAGGCGATGCTTCACCGGACCGCCGCGATGGGCGATGTGGGCCGTGGGCAACTCATTCACCTCATCAAGATGGCCGACCGGGTCAATGTGCAATTGCGGGTGGTGCCTTTCAATATGGGCGCGCATTGGGGGATGTCCGGTGGTTTCACGCTCATGGACTTCCCCCCGGACCTATTGCCCACGGTGGCCTACCGGCAAGGCGCGGCCCAAAGTGACCTGACTGACGACACGAGCTCCGTGGCGCTACTTGAGGCGATGTACGCGATGAACTTGGAGTCCTCGCTGGATCAACCCTCCACCGTGGAACTCATAGAGGGTGTACTACAAGGCATGGGCCCAGCTGGGTCCATCGACAGTGAGGAGTGAGTGGTGGTCGCGAACAAGGTGGGTGGACCTGATGGTGGGGTGGAGGTCGGCGCGGGCTGGAGGATCGTTGCCCCGTACCGCAAGTCGACCCATAGCAACATCGACGTGGATGAGTGCGTAGAGGTCGCGGGCACCGCGGCGGGGCACCGTTGGGTGCGGGACTCCAAGCTGGGGGACACCTCGCCAGCGCTGCCGGTGTGCGCCGGGGCATTTGACGCGTTGCTGTCCGCTATCCGGGATGGTGGCCTGGCATAGCGGGTTCCGAGGCCCTTCCGGCGCGGGGGGTACTCGGCGAAGGGGGGCCCTGTTATCGGCAGGGCCCCCCTTTTGACGTATATGCACTGACCCCGGTGGGGTGTAACGTCGGTTGTGGTCGACGGACCACCGGCACGGAGGTAAACCAATGGGTAAGACCCTGCACGACGAGCAGGTTCTGTTCGCTGAACTCCAACACGGGATCGAGCAGGCCCGGGCGACGCTCGGCGCCGCGAGCTGGTGTGTGTCCTGGGATCAGGCCCAGCCCCACATCGAGCAAGCCCGCGCGCAGCTGGCCGGTGTGGTGTCCGTGGCGCTGACCCACACGCTGGATGAGCCCGCCGAGACCTTGTGGACCGGGGCGCATGAGGCGCTGCAGCTGGTGTTGCGCACGGTGGACACCGCGATCCAGTTCACCTCCCAGGGCCTGGCCCCCACGGTCGCGGTGCGCCGGCTGATCCGTGAGGCGATCGCCACCCTGGATGATGCGCTGACCGACGCCACCCGGGTGGCGTGATGGTGGCACGTCGGGTGATCCAGGCGTTGTTTTGCCTGTGTGTGATCTTCGCGTTGGCGCACAAGGTGGGGTTGGCGGTGTTGTTCGGGTTCGGCTGGTTGGTGTTGTGGGTGGGTCGGCGGTGGCTGGCCGGCCGTAGGTAACACCGGCCGCCGGGGCGGCGATACATCGGGTGAAGGCATCAACGACACGGAGGCCCGAAATGACCACCTACACCCACATCGCCAGCACCACCCTCTACCTAGGCATGTGCCAGACCTGCGACCGGCCCTACCGGATCGACCTGGGCGAGGGCCGGACCACGCTCACCCAGTACGTGGTCACCCAATGTCCTGGTGGCTGCCGGATGACCGTGAAGTTCGAGCGCCTGGCCTCAGTGTTCACCGAGGAGGTCTGCGACGTGCGGTGCATGGGCGCCACCGGCCCTAGCTGCTCGTGTGCGTGCGGCGGCGCGAACCACGGCGCGGCCTGGGGCACGACGGCCACCACCTACGAGCTGGAGTCAGCGGTCAAGGCCCTACGGGCTCGCCAGGAGCGGGAAGAGAAAGCCCGCGAAGCGCGCAAGGCCGCTAAGCGATCCCGCAAGGAGCGCATCTTCGCCGCGTGGGTCGCTGAGGGCAACCAGGATGTCGCCGGCTACCTGGGCTGCCTAGATCGCCTGGACGTGGATGGGTTCCTATTCGACATGGTGGCCCGAGTGGTCACCCAGGAGCCGCTGAGCGACCGTCAGGCCGACGCGGTTCGCCGGATCATGACCCGGGAAGCTGAGCGCAACGCCCGCCAGGCCGCGTACGAGGCCAGCAAGACCACCGCCCCGCTGGGCAAGGGCATCACCGTGGAAGGCACGATCATCAGCGTCAAGGACCAACCCGGGTACGCCTACGGCACCATTGATTGGAAGATGACGGTGGAGTGCGCCGGGTACCGGGTGTGGGGCAGCGTGCCCCGCTCACTGATCGGGAACATCATCACCGCCGGGTGCTATGACCGGTTGAAGGGCCAGCAGGTCCGGTTCGTGGCTGAGCTGGTGCCCAGCAAGGGCGAAGATCCGAGTTTCGTGTACTTCAAGCGGCCCACGAAAGCGGAGAGGCTGGAGCCGGTTGGGGTGTGACACCCCAGGCCCCTGGGTCGATGTAGTAGGTGACGGGCGCGACGGCACCCACGGAGGTTTGGGTGGAGCGCGGCATGACCGGAGTCGAACCGGCCTACCCTGGCGCCTTCACACCGCGCCCCACCACCGCCCGCGCAGGCACCCGAAGTGTAGAGAAGGGGAGTGGAGCCGGTCGGGGTGTGACAGGCCAGTGGTCACCGCCACCACCAGGAAGTTGACGGTGACCCCGGTACAGTGCAAGGTTAGTGAAGGGTCGACGGACCCGCAGACACGGAGGTAACAGCAATCGTGGGCGCATCGCTTTCCCAGTACCGGACAGTGTTGGTGTTTGTCTCCGTGCCGCTGGGGGTGGTGGGGGTGTTGCTAGCCCCCAACCCTGTCGCGTTGGTGCCCATGCTGACCAGCGTGGCCCTGATCGGTGCCGCTGGTGGCTTGTTCGCGGTGCGGCAACGGTGGGTGCGGGCACGCAACGTGACCTCGATCGCTGCCGTCGCTGCGGTGTTGGGCTCGTTCTCGGGTTGTTTCGTGGCCGTCAGCGACCCCTGGTGGGTGCTGGGCGCGGTGGTGGGTGTGTGGCTGTTCGGTGTGTCAGGTGCGCTGTTTCTCGCGCAACGGAAGGGGTGGGGGCAGTGAACAAACGGTGGGATGAGGCGATACGCCGGGTGCGGTACGCCCAAGCGGAACTGACCCCGGGCCATGAGCGCCGGCAAGCGCGACGGGCCGCGTTCGAGGCCCAGTACGGGCCGTGCGTGGGTGACGTTGAAGGGGTGGCGTGCCCGGTTCACGGGTGGCACGAGACCAGCGAGCCCGAGCGCGAGGAGCCGCGGTCACGGAATGAGCACCTAGCGGCTGTGGTGCCGCTGGTGTTGTTGATCGTCGTGGCCGTGGTGTGCGCCGTCGTGCACGCCAGTTACTGGGTGGGTGTCCCCCTGGCCGTCCTGGTCGGCCCGATCCTGCACGTGGTGTGGGTTCGGGCCCAATGCGGGGGCAGGCCGTGAACGTCTGCGTGGACGCGCACGAGGCGATGCTGGCCCTGGAAGGGCACGTCCCCACCGCAGTGAGGTTGCTGCGATGGGAAGGGCGGCTGATCGGCCCGTTGCGCGTCGCGGGACGCAGGGTGTCCTGCGTGGTGTCGCTGATCGACCCGGTCCACCAGTACCGGCAGGACGCCGGGCTGCCCCCCATGGTGGACCACACCGAGGTGGCGATCCGGTCGGAGATCGGGCAGCTGGGGGAACTCCCCCCGGCCGCTGTCCACCTCGTCGGGGTGATCGGCGCGGTCAGGCACCTGGGCACCGCCCGGCACTCGGTGTTCCCGCTGTCCACGATGTGCCCCGCCGTGATCGTGATGAGCCGCTGCGCCCGGAACTCCATGTGTGTCCCCAGCAACACTGAGGGGCTGCTGGCCCGGCTGGGTGTCGTTGCTGTCGATGACCACGGGTCGGTGGACGTGCTGCGTGAGCCGCTGACCCCGCACCGCTACCCACCCGAGTACGAGGTGTGGCGCCGGTGGGTGCTTGAGGTGATGTACGAACGGGCCCTGTTCGAGCTGGGCAAGGCCGGTGATCTGTGATGGACGTGTCCACTGTGCTGGGGCTGGCCCTGGGGGTCGCCGTCCTGGGGTGTGTGTTGTTCCTCGCTGGGTGGGTGGGGCTGGCCCGGATGAAGGCCTGGTACATCAAGCTCCGCGGCCGGGACTATGGCTACCCCCTGTTCCGCCCCGGGCACGTTTACGTGATCATCGTGTGGCGGCATCGGCCCTCGCTGGTCCTGCGCCGGCGAACCGCGGTGGGCTACGTCGGGCAGACCCGGCACCGTGACTACATGACCCGCATCGACCAGCACCGCTACGGCTACCGGGACCATCCCCCCCAGTGGTGGGCCGGGGACTACGTGCGCGCGTTCCCGGCGATCTCCTCCAAGCACGTCACCACGTGGGGCCTGGACTTCCGGGAGTGGCTAGTCGTCAAGGTGTTGTTCCCGTTGCACAACTACAAGATGAACCTGACCAACCCGCGGCGGGTTGTGCCACCGCCGCACGTGTTGGAAGAACTCAAACGAAGGAAGGCCGCTCGTGTCCAGCAGCAACAGCGCCGCACCCGACCCGCTGGCCGCTCTGGTGGCCGCGCTGGAAGCCGAGGCCGCCCGGTGGGAACGCCTCGCGGGGGAGGAACGCGACGCGGCGTCGCGTCTCAGCGCCAGCGCCCCGAATGGTGACCCGGTGAAAGAAGCACAGCTGCGTGGGTGGGCGTCAGCGCGGGTTCTGTCCGCGAAAGCGGTACGCCGGGTGATCAGCGAGCACGCCGCCACCCAAGCCAGAAGAGGGACACCAGCCACCTAATCGGTACCAGCGCCGGCACCGGTTGGCGTTTCACACGTCTGGGTTGACGAACCCACGTCTTACGCACCCAAGGACACGGAGGCCTCGTTGAACGCACCCATCGTTACCCAAGATCGCCCCGGGCAGGGCGCCCAGGACTGGGACCTAGTCCACCGCGCCCAGGCCGGCGACATGACCGCCTACGAGCAGCTGTACGAACGCCACCGCGACACGGTGATGGGGTTCCTACGCAACCGCCTCGAGGACCGGCACCTGTGTGAGGACTTGGCCAGTGAGACGTTCCGCCGTGCGCTGCACCGGATCGACTCGGTGTCCTACCAAGGCCGCCCGGTGGGCGCGTGGTTCGTGACCATCGCCCGTAACCTGCTGCTCGATCACCTCAAGTCCTCGCGGGTGCGGCTGGAGCGGCCCTGGGATGACAGCCCCGCCGTGGAACGCCTCACCGAGCGGGATCGCGCTGTTGACCCAGCGCGGGCCGCGACCACCGCGTCCCTGGGGGAGCTGCTGCGGGCCGCGATGGACCAGCTGGGCGCTGACCAGCGGGACGTGCTGGCCCTACGGTTCCTCAGCGACCGCAGCGTCACCGACACCGCCGAGGCGATGGACCGCAACGTCGCGGCCACCAAAGCCCTCCAGCACCGGGCGTGCCAGCGGATGCGCCAGCTACTGCACCCCTCAGTGGTGGACTACCTGCGCGACTGAGCGCACACAAAAAGGGGAGGGCCCCAGCTGCTGGGTGCGGTTCGCAGCTGGGGCCCTCCCCCCCTTGGTGTGGGTCAGCGGTTGCCGCGGTCGTGCCAGTGGCGGTCGCCGTCATCCCACTTCCAGTGGTGCCAGCGGTGGTGGCCAGCGTCCCAGTACCAGCGGTTGTACCGGTAGCAGTCACGGTTCCACCGGGAGTCCCAGCGGTCACAGCGGTCGTTGTCCCACCAGTGATGGCCCTGGACGGCGGTCACCGGGGCCGCCGCGGGCTCAACGGTGGACGCGGACGCGGTCCCTGCACCGATACCACCTGCGATCACGCCGACAGTGGCGAGCGCGAGGACTCCGCGCTGGATGATCGAACGCATAAGCCAACCCCCTTCGGGTTACCTAAGAGATTCGTGTGCTTTCCCCATGAATGACGGCCAACAGTGGGGGGCGTTGCTGTGACCGTGCTGCCGAGTAGCTGACAGTTCCCTGTGAAACTGTCAATCCGCTAGTCGAGGGGCGCCGCGCTCGGGGTGATCTCCAGCCACAGGCCGCTGTCATCGCGACGGTGCAGGATCCTGGGGGCCAGCTTGTCCATCCATTGCGGGGTGTCATCCGGGACCAGGTGCAACCCGGGTAGGTCGTTACGCGGGCCGCGGGCCAGCGCGTCACAGCACACCTTGAAGAACGGCCACAGGTTGTCGGCGTCGGTGGCGCGTTGGGTGGGCACCACCCGCACCAGTCGCACCGTCAGGTACGAGCACGACTCCAGGCCAGCGGCGCGGGCCGCGTCGGTGATCGCGGCGATCACTTCCCTCGTGGCGGCGTGACGCGCGGTCCAGTGGGCCCGGGAGTTGCCCTGCAGCGCGTCCCACACCTTGCGGCGCTTGATGACCTTCCCGGTCTTGGGGTTGACCTTCGGCCACCCACCGCGGCCGGTCGCGGCCTCCCACGCCATGTCCCAGCGTGGCAGGTGCAGCTTGACGGTGCCCCCATCCCACTCAGGGGCCAATGCGGGTGGCACCACCCCACCGTGGGCGGTCACGCGCGGCAGCGTGGCGCTGCGGGCCACTGCGGGGGTCAGGTCGAACAGGGCCCCCTCACCGTAGGCGGGCCCGAACAGGTCTTCGGTGGCCACCGCGCGCCGGCCCATCAGGTCACCTCCGGGAGGGCTAGCGCCTCATCCAGCTGCGCGGCGGCCGCGCCGTAGGCGTTGGCCTCCCCCATCTGGTAGGCCACGCTGCGGTTGGAGACCGGGCACCTCCCCTGGTCACGCCACCGTCCCGCGAGGGCGCCCAGTTCCTTCTTGAGCCGGTACAGCCGGCGGGACAACTCGGCCATGCGCTGCGCCTGGGCCTCCATCTCCCGCTCGGTGCCGGTGGGTGCCTCCAACACCGCCGCGGACAGGCGCTCCTCCAGCCCCCGGCACCCCTGCTCGTGCAGGGTGAACGGCACCCCACCGGGGGACATGCCGATCTCCGGTTGGCAACACGTCACCCCGGTCATGGCCTGGGAGAACTGCCGGTTGGACACCCCGGACTCCTGGAGTTGCCTGACCAGACGGGTCCAAGACCCCACGACCTCGCTAGGCACGCCGGGCACCGTCCTTGATCGTGGGGACCAGCGCCGCCACGTGCGGGGGGAGCGGTTCGCCGGCGTGGTGGGCGACCACGTACTGGAGCACGGCCTTCACCGCCCGCTCCGTCCCGGACATTCTGTTGACGACGAGTAACCATCCCAGGCCATTGACGCCGAGGAAAGCACTCATGGCAAGCCAAGGCATCTATTCCTCCTCTTCGGTGTCGGTGCGGGTCATTGGGTCAACCTGCTCGGGGTCGCTATCGGCGGGGTGGTCACCGGGGGGGAACGTGGCCAGGGTCTCGCCTCTCAACTGGTCATAGATGGGGGTAAGGGATTGCATCGTGGGCCCTCCGTGTCGCGGTCAATGAGTGCGAGCTGACGAGTACCGCGACCGCGTTTGATGTGGCCTTTCCTCGCTAATTGGTTCAGCTGATAGGCCACGCTGGAAGTGGAGGTTGCCTCGATGACTGGCATGACCTCCCGCACGGTGGGCGCCCACCCGTGGTAGGTGATGTAGGCCCGGAGGAAGGCCAGCAACTTGACCTGTGACGGGCTCAAAGAAGACGGGTCACTGCTCACGTGTTCGATGCTAGCGGTGATCACTGTCGAACACGTGAGCAGCTCCGCTGGTCAGCTCACTGGCGCGTCGAGGCACCCGTGGCGGTGCGTGTCGGTCTCCTCGATCAACTCAGCGTGTGCTCGTTCCATCAATTCCTGGTCATCAATCATCCGAGGGGCCCCTTCAAGATGTCGCGGTCCCGATCCTGTCGGGTGCGGGTGGGGTCATCCCAATCAAACAGCAACATCACGAACACGCCCGCACCGAAGATTGACCCCAAGGTCGCGAACACCCCACCCCAAAAGGAAGGGTGCACCGTCTCAATGGCCACGAACAGCATCGGGATCCTCTTCCTGGGAGACGGCCTGACCCATCTCCCTGATACTGAGCGTGCCCGTTAGGTAACGCTCCAGCAATCCAACCTTCCGGGATAGTTCGTCACGGACCGTGGCCGCCTTGTCGCGGCTCAACTCATAGGACAGCGCCCACTCCTCCGGGGCCATTCTCATCAGGTCTTCCAGGGTCAACACCACGCTGTCCATGGCCCGGATCTCATCGCGCATGATCGAGCTGAACACGCAGGCGGCGTCGTGGTGCAGTCCCTTGGTCTTGTCGTGGATCCGGTTGGCCTCGCGGTACATCAACCCCCCCAGCCCGTAGGCCATCAGGGACAGCGCGAACAGCACCACGACCCCCCACTGCGTGACGGCCTGGGCCAGCCACACGATCACCGGGCCAGCTCCCTGACCTGGTAACCGCAGGCCCGTACCGTCACCCGGTGGTCGTCGCACACCCCCAGCCGGTCGGCTACCGCGCCGTTGCGGTCATGGACGGGCACATACCAGCGGGCGCGTGTCCCCGGCCCGCACCAGCGGCACCACAGCCGCTGGGCCAGTTCGATCACCACTGGGCACCCACCCAGCCCAGCGAGCCCAGGATGGGCAGGAACACCGGTCCCAGACCGGGCTGCTGCCGCCAGGTGCCCCGGTCGGCTTCCGCGGCGAGGTGCTGTCTCGTGACCTGGGCAAGACCCCCCAGCGCGGGACGATCCGCCCACGTCATGGCCTTCGTCTCGGTGAGGCTGCGCGCCGGGTTCCCTTCCGTGGTGGCCTTGTACACCGCCCACCGATGCCAGTCACCGCCCGGGCGCTGGCACCGGTTGGCATACCGCCCCGAGTGCACCAGGGTCATCGCGGTGGCCGTCAAGCCCGCTTCCTCACGGAGTTCACGGCGAGCCGCGGTCTCGTAATCCTCACCGGGGTCGACGTGCCCAGCGGGGAGTGTCCACCCGTACGGCGGTCTGCGGCGCTCGATCAGCAGCAGCGCGCCGTAACGGACCACTAGGATCCCGACGCTGGTGTTATTACACGGTTGCATCATTTGATCCCCAGCTTTTGTCTCGTGGTCGTCCAATCAGCCACCCACAACTCCACCGCGTGGGACCACTGGTCCCGGTGACCGCTGCAAATCCACGTGTGGATGTCCGTCTCGGCGTCGTCCTTGCTGTTGTGGAACCCCGCCCCGTGCAGGTCGCTGACCTGCGCCCACAAGTTGTGCACATCGCTGGCCCCACCCCAGGACTCCGGGATGAAGTGGTCCAGCTCCGTGTGGGACCGCGCCAACGCCGGCACACCGTAGGCGCGCATCGCTTGGGTCTTGACCCGGTCGGTCTCCGCCTTGGGTGGGCGAACCGACGCTGACCAGTCCTTCAAGCACACGGTGAGCTCGAGGTGCGCCGGGTCCACGTCGTCCCTGATCGCCCCTGGGGTGCACACCGGGTCCGGGAACTGCCCGCCGTTACGGGACACACAGTGCGCCGGGTAGGGCAGCCCCGTCACATGCGACGACGCCGGGACCACCGCCACCCCGGTGGGCGGCACCGGGTGCGGGGCGGGTGCCGCGGCGGGACCAGGGGACTGCGCCTGGGTGGGTGGGTCGCCCACCTTCACCACCTGGTGGACCGGTGGGGCCCCGCAACCCACCAGCAGGCCACCCAGGGCCACCCACACCACCCACTGCATCACCCACCCACCTCCCGGTCCCGTTGTGTTGCCGTGGCGTACACCAACAACGAGGCCGCCTGCTCCCACGCCACCGCGGCCCGTTCCCGGGCCGTGTCCCCAGCTGGATCGAACGGCAACAGCATCTGACCCTCGTACCGGAACGGGCGCAGCTCCCCCAACAGGCGGACCGTGGTGGCCAACTCGTGCCCCGGGGGCATCGCATTGATCACCCTGGAGAACAGCTCCGCGTCCACCTCGGGATCCTCCCGGGCGCTGGGCTCACCCAGCAGGGCCAGCACGCATTCCCGCGCGACCCGGTACATGCCACCCAGCGGTGCCCGGTACCGGCCCCCGAACCGGGCCAGCTTGTCCGGGCGGAACGTGGCCAGGCTGGTGGCCTGCGCGCCGAGGTTCACCGGCCTGGTCATCAGAACAGCGTGGACCGGACCAGCCGGCCGTCGTGCCAGTGTGTGTAGTCCCGGGAGGTGGGCATCTCGCCGTCTTCCCGCTCGATGGCCGCGAGTCCCGCGGCTTGCTCGCTCACTGAGTGCTCGTTGTCCCCGCCGTTGGGCAGGATGTAGTCGCTGACGAAACCCATGTGCCTAGTCCTTCCTTGAGAGATGCCACCCAACCCACAGGGCCAGGGCCGCCGCCGGGGCCGCGAAGATCGCGGACAGGATGGCGACGGCCCCGTGGAGCCCTCCGATCAGTTGCCCGATCACCGGCCCAGGTGGGCGGCGGCGTCCAGCAGTGCGCTGACGATGCCCTTGTCGGTTTTGCTGGTGCTGGTCTTGTGGTGGCGGTCCTCGCGGCACTGGGCGTGGACGATTCCCTCCACCGTCCGGGCTGAGCGGTTCTGGTGCGTTGCCATGTCACTTACCTCCGTGTCGTTCCAGCGCGTTGCGCCGGTCTGCTGCTAACCGCGCGGCGATCTGCGCGCGGGTAATCGCTTCGATGTCCTCTTCCGGGATGGGTGTCGCGTCACTGTCATCGGTGTTGATCACCTCGGTGTTACCTGCCCACCGGGCGACTTTGACCAACCGCACCACCGCGTAGCCGCTGATGTAGACGGTGTGGTCCTCCCACGCCGCATGCTCCCGGGCCAGGCGCTCCCGCTCCAACGCCCGGGTGCGGCGTGCTTCTTTGATCCGGTCGATCGCGGCCATACCGGCGATGCCTTGGGCCGCGGCGATCCCCACCAGCACCAGCCCGCAAATCACCAGCGCTGCCATCCCGATCACCAGCTCGGGCAGGATCATGCGGCCCACGGCTACCTCCCTGCCCTGCTGGCCAACTCCGCGTCCGCCCGGTTGATCAGGTCAACCAGCTGCGGGGTGGGCAAGCCGTGCAGGTCACTGCTCGCCGGCGCTGGCACCGCACCAGGAACACCACCAGCCGATGGCGCGTACTGGGCTTGGGACTGGCCTACTGCGACCCCTGGGCCGAACCCCCCAAAGTTCGTCAGCTGCCCGCACGTGATCTGCGCGCCGTCCAGCTGGTACAGGCACAACGGCTCCTTGAGCGCACCATCACCCCTGACCCGGTACAGCATGTTCTGCGGCAGCCCGATCGTGGCCACCCAGTGGTTCTCGTCGGTGGGCGCCAGCTCCGCGATCGTCGCCCCTGGCTGGGCGGTGAACACTGGCCCGAACTTGGCTCGGATCGTCTGCTCGATGGACTCCGGGGACAACCAGCTGGTCTGGTGGAACGTGATCGGCGCGAGTTCCCCGATCGCACCCAGGCGAGCGGGGGTGGTCGCGATCGCCGCAATTGAGGTGTTGCCCCCCCGGGGGGTCACCATGGTCACGTACTGGGGGTGGTTGCCGTCCTGGGTGGCCAGCACGTACTCGCCGATGTTGTCGGAGTTGATCTCGTTCAGGTCGGCGGGCAGTTCATAGCCCAGGCGGTTCTGGGCGTAGTCCCACCAGCTGCCGCCCACGGCCTGCACCGATTGACGTTGGACCCCAGCAAGGGACAGTGGGTAGGTGGGGCCGGGGATCTTGGAGATCTTGGTGACGTCGGTGATGATGTCCAGCTTGCCGGTGCGCCCGTTGTACAGGGCCACGCCCGCCGGGCGGTGGGTCACGATGAACAGCCCGGTCTGCTGCTTGAGCGGGACCACGACCATGGGGGTGGGGTTGGCCGCGTCGCTGGTGTCGCAGTACCCGTAGGCGTCGCTGTCGTCCCAGTTCACGAACCGCTGCTGCTCGTTGATCAAACGCCCCAGGGAGCTGGACCACAGGCCACCGAAACTGCGGGTGGCGGCCGGGCTGAACGTGCACAGCTGGTGGTCGTTGCGCCCGGTGTCCCCGATGGACTGCACCAGCAGCGCCTTGTACCCCCGCGACCAGCCCTTACCGGCCACCAGGGTGCCGAACTTGCGCTGGTCCGGGAGGTACATGGTGGGCTGGACATCGCCCACCGTGGTGCCCAGGTCCGCGGGCGCCTGCCGTTCCGCGACGTTGAACGGGGACCGCACCGCCAGGTCAGGGACCGGATCATGGGAGATGGTCACCGACTGGGCGTAGACCTGGTCCTGGAAGTACCCATGCCCAGCCCAGAAGATGACCGACCCCACGAACGCGGCGAAGGCCAGGAACCCGAGGCCCAAGCCCGCGATGGGGTTGTCCTTGCCTGCCACCGCGGCCAGGCCACCCAGGACCACGATGATCGCCACGGGCAGGAAGAAGAACATCCCGGCGCGGATCCCCCACCAGAACTGGGTGGTGTAGTACGGGGCCACCGCCAGGAGGAAGAAGAACACCACCACCGCGGCGAGCAGGACGATCAGGCACCCGAGGCCAGCGCCGCTGGGCCCTCCCCGGGACCGTGTCGTGTAAGAACCGCTGTACATCGGGTCACGCCGCCTTTCCGAGGATGTCTTGTAGTTGTGCTTCCATTTCCTGCGGTGTCGTCGCCATCGGATCCCCGAAAGCGGGGGGCTGGTCGGTGCCGGGCATAGCGAGCCTGGGCACCTCACCGTTGTGGACGTTGGCCACGTACAGGTAATGACCGGACTCGGTTTGGACCTGGTCGAATGCCATGTAGTAGGCGTGGCGGGGGCTGATCGCCTCCACCGTCCCTGAATAGGTTTGCCACGTGTCGGCGTAGAAGCCGCACACCGTGAATAGCCGGGACCGGCCGCCGGCGAACCGTTCCCGTTCCTCGGCCATGTCCACGGGCTGGTCAGCGAAGTCCAAGCCCTCACACTTGCCCGGGTCACCGGGGTGGAATGACGCGGCGATCATGCTGGAGCCGGTCAGGCCGTTGCCTTGGGCCTCCATCGCGACCTGCAGGCGGGCGAAGTTGAGCGCCACGGACAGGTCGATGGCGTCCACCTCCACGGGGAACTGGGCGCATTCCCAGCCCTGCTGCTCACGGCCGGGGATCACGACCAACCCGCAGACGCTCAACTGGGTCGACATCTACTTCCCCTTCCCCCCGCCGCCCCCGCCGCTGCCGCCGCTCTTGCCGCTGGACCCGCCGCTGTAGCCGCCCTTACCGGACCCACTGCCCCACCCGCTGCTGCCTGAACCGCTCTTGCTGGTGCCCGTGCCGGTGGTGCTGCGGCTGGTGTTGGAGCTGTTGCTGCCCGACACCCCGGCATTGCCACCGGAGGTGTAAGTGGACGGCCCACCGCTGAATGACTTAGTGGGCACGGTCTTACCGGTGTAGGACTTCCCGGTCTTCGTGTCGGTGTACCCGGAATACTTCGGGTTCGCCGCATTCTTGGTGATCGTGGACGCATTACTGGTGTCGTAGTTATGCACCACGGTGGTGTAATTCGTCACCCTCGTGACCGGCTGGCGCCCATACCCGTAATAGGTGCCCGGGTATCGGGACCACGCCGGGCCGATGTAATTGTCGTAGTAGCTGGGCGCGAAGAAGAAGCTGGAATGCCCCGCCCCGTAGTTGTACATGAACATCAGCAACGCGAAGTCTGTTGCGCTCATCCCGGGTTGCTGCACCGGGGTTGACTGCGGGATCGGGTAGTCACACGCCCGCAGGCCCGTGCCGTCCGCCTCGTGCGGGTTGTTCACCCACGCTGTGCACCGCTCACCCGTGGTGGGGTTGACCACCGGGGCCGGGCGCACATAGCCGACGTCGTCATAGCTGCTGCCGCACGCCGCCAGGATCATGGCCACCAGAAGCGTCAGGACCACGCCCGCAACGCGCCTCGGTGTCGTTACCGTCGCTGTCGCCATCACTCCTCCCTCTTGTTGCACAAGAGGGGCGGTGGAAACCCACCGCCCCCTGTCACCGGTATCTAGCTGTTGCTCTCTTCATCGTCTCGTGGGTCCATCGCATTACGGTTCTTGATGACCTTCTCGAACCACTCGGCCGGGTTCAGCCCGGGGCTCTTCTCGATGACCGGGAACTCACCCCACTGGGTGGCGATCCGGCACGGCGAGTTCCCGATCTTTTTCTCCAGGTCGGGCCAGCCGATGGGGGACGGGTTACGGTCCGGGCGCCCGGTGATCCACCACTGGTCACCCGCGCGGATCGCGACGTAGTGGTACACGGTTTCGCTGCCGGGGTAGGCCTGCTCCCACAACAGCACCGCGTGCTCCGGGGGCTCAGCCGGGAACCGTTTATCGGCCGGGTCTTCCTTCATCAGTGCCTGCGCTAGCACATGAACCGGAAGGGACATCACCAGGGACTGGATGTTGTCCGGGACGCCCATGCGCCTGATCCGGGCCAAGACCTGATCTGTGTCGATTGCGCTTGCCATGGTCAAAACCTCTCTTGTGATCCGTTGTGCCGAAAGCACATAGGCACCTTGAATTGATTGGTCGCTCCATCCCTGCGACCGGGACCATGCGATCTGCTGGGACAGCCGCCGCCCCTCGGGGGTGTGCTCCCGGGCCAGCTGGTCGTGCAAGGTCTCTCCCTTGGGTAGCCGACCCCGCTGGTCCCCCATGGCCAGCTCCGGGTAGTCCTTCTCTCGTCGCCGCACAACCTGCCCACGCAGGTGGCTGGTGTCCACGCGCATTCCTCGCTTCCTGCCCATCACCAGGAGGGCGTGTAGGAGATCGGAGCTGGACGCGCCGAGGTCTTCTTCAACGATCTGGATCCGGTCGCGGGGGTCGTAGCCCGCCGTGACGTCCTCCGTGCCGTCTGAGTCGGTGTCGTCGTAACCCCATGGATCCTCAGCCCACCCGGGCACGTCGCCTCTGATGCTGTAGTTGGCGCGGTCTTCATCGGCTATGTCGCCCACCGGGGCACATCCTTTGCTTAAGAGGGGCCGGGCCCAGCGGGGAGGCGCGGGCCCGGCCAAGGGGGGACTAGACCTCCAAGTAATCTCGGCAGGTCAGGCCCGCGGTCAGGCCAGCGCGAGCGATCCCCAGGTACTCAACAGTGACCTTCGGGGTGAGCCAGAGGTCTACACCTTCGTCACCGTGGGAGCGGGATGCGACCTCGCGCGCTGAGTCCTCGGACTCTGCGATCACGACGACGCCTTCTTGCTCTTGCCAGGAGCCTTCGCCGTCGCGGTGCACGTGATAGATGAACATTTCGCTGCCTCCGTGTCGTTGGTGGTCCGTCGACCTCCACCACTGACGCTACACCCCTCCGGGGTCGGTATCAAGTAGATTTACTGGTGGTTTTGCGTCGTCGGTGCTGGTTGGCTTTCGGGCACGACCGGAAATGGGACTGGTACCGCGTCAACCCCACCGCCTGCTCCGGGCGCAGCACCCGGGAACGCACCAACCCCTGGTGCTCCACCACCTGGAGGTTCCCATCGTCGCTCGGCTCGGCATCGACCAGCATCGGCCGGAGGTGCTCGGTCAACGCCCAGAACACCTCGGTGTCACACGAGCTGCAGAACTTCCCCGTGGCGATCACTTGATCCACTCCCGTACTTCCGTCTTGTACAACGGGTCATGCCCCTCGCGGGCCCGGTCCAGCGCATCATCCGGGATGGTCAACACCCCCTTACGCAGGTCGTGAGCGCTGGTGTAGGTGGACCCACCATCCCCCGCCCACTGGGCCAAGGCCTCCGCGATCCAGCTGGGCATGATGTGGTCCAAGTCAAGCTCGTACGCGCCGCCCTCGTCGTCGTCCTCGTCGTAGCCCTCGGTGTGCTTGTTCGCTTCGGTGACGACCTCAGCCAGCTGGCGCAGCGCCCCCTCGTTGCCCCGGTACTGGATGTAGGTGCGCCAGGTCTCGCCTTCGTGCTCATTGGTTTCGGTGAACACCGCGTAGCCGTAGGTGGCCTTCGCCAGATCCCACCCGGTGTATCCGACGCGCTCATACTCCCCCGGCTCGAAGTAGCCCACCGACAGGACGATCTCCAGCGCGGTGGGGGTCTTGGCGTGCAACGCCGCGGCCCGGTCACGCTGCTCGTCGGTCAACCCATTCGGGCCGACCTCCCACCCCAAGATGCGGGCGATGTCACCCTCGACGTAACTGTTGCCGTACGGGCGCTTCGGGTCGATGTGCGCGGCCCCGTACTCAGCCCCGCCCAGGTCCGTGCTGACATTCCCGCACCGCAGCAGGGTCAGCACCGCCGGCTCGAGGTGGAACGTTTTGGTGATGCTCATGGCCCCTCCGTGTCGTTGTTGGTTTCCGGTGCCCCAAGTGACGTCGTGCCTAGCCGCCTCTCACCTCGGGTTGTCGTGGTAATAGGTGATCGCGGTGGCCATCGCGGTGCGGTGCGCTAGCCCCCCATCGTCCTGGTTGCGGTACCCGGCCCAGATGTCATCGCGTAGGTGTTGTGGCAGGTAGAACCAATCCGACCGGCACGCGAACATCGTGGGTGGCACCCTGCGGTCACACCACGGCGCCGGGCACTCGTGGGTGTCCTTGGGGACGGCGTCCCAACGCCGCTCCGGTGCCCTAGACATGGTCGGCCGCTATCTGCGCCGTGGCCCTGCGGAACGCGTGGCCCCGGGCCATCGCCCTGAGATTGATGAAGCACTCCCCGGCCGCGGTCACATCACCGACCGCGGTGTGGTCCGGGCTGACCCCCACCTCCAGCAGCTCACACAACCTCACCAACCCGGGCAGCTCATCCAAACCCAAGACGCCGGCCGCGTAAGAGTTGATGTCCCACTCGCGGTGATGCCACAGCGGTGCGCTGAACGCGCGCTGGGCCTCGTACCTGGCGAACATGTCGGCCAGGAATGGGGCATCGAACCCTGGGTTGACCCCGACCAGCGTGTTGTCGTGAAGTTGATCGGCCAACTTAGAGGCCTCTACCCCGCCGTCGTCTTGTCGCGCCATGGCAATCCGGTCGATGTACCGGTTGATCTGCAACGCCCGCAGATCAGCGTTGGCCAGGACAGCCCGTACGTCGTGCGCGGGGATGAACTCCCCACGCTCACCGGTGGACAGGTTCCACCAGCCCACCTCCACCGCCTCGTGGATGGTGTGGGCCAGGCCGTTGGTCTCGACGTCCACCAGCACCAGCTGCCGTGTGCCGTTGTCACTCATCGCTGTCTCCTGTCTCGGTCCCCAGCACGTCCCGTAGCAGCGTCGCTGTCTGGGTGCACTGGTCGGCCATGGTGTCGGCGTGTTTGATCGCCGGGCCCTTGTACGCGTTGTGCACCCGGGTCAGTTTCACCGCGACCGATTCCAGCAGGGCCACCAACCCGGCCACCGCGTCGTTGTCCAACGCCACCGTCGTGTTGGGTGGATCCTTATGGGGTGGCGCGGTGGGGATCCTGTGCGGGCAGGTGTCCCAGTGCATCCCCGTCTCGGCGTACACGTCGCACCCGAGGCACCTACCGCCCTCCAGGCCACCAGGGGCGGTTTGGGCGCACCATGTGCACCCCGCATCCCCGTGGGCGGCGCAGCGCGGGGGAGCTAACTCCCTCCGTTCCTGGCCTCGCCAATCCGGAATCTCGTACACGTCACCCACCAGCTCTGGGAACCGGGACTCCAACACGAAACATGACCAGCCCCGCGAACCGTCCCTGCGCACCACCCGGATCCAGGTGCGCTCACACTCATCACCCACCACGTGGGCGTCATCGGGAATGGTGTCCTTGATCGTCCACCTACGTACCTCGGTCAGGCCCATCACCGCGACCTCAGCCATTTCCCGCAACGTGTTCAGGTCCGGTCCGTAGCCCTTCCCTAACCATTCCTGGTGCGCGTTCCACTGGCGCATCACCGATGCGATCAGCTCATCCCTGTGGGTCACCGTGGCCACCGCCCGAACGTCACCCAGCGGGCCACCCGACGCCACCGGGCGCGACGGCGCCACCGGCGTATCACGTGCTCCAGCAGCTCACCCGCCGCGGCGTCAGCGTCTTCCGGGCGGACCTGCTGGCGCCACAGCACCAGGGTCCGCGTCAGCTCGTCATCCACACCCGGGTCTTCCCCGGCGCGGATTCTTTCCACCAGCTTGTTATCTGCTTGCAACGCATCCAGGTCGATCGGTTCGTCATTCATCGTCCGCTCTCCTTGACTGCACGACCGTCAACTGGAACTCCGACCCATCCCTGAGTCGCAACACCAGCCCGGCGTTCCGGGTCAACATCCCCTCCTGCTCGTAGGTGGACACCCGCTCGGTGTCCTCCACCAGGGGGTCAACCTCATCCATGCAGGTGTCGTTGTTGAACAGCCCCGCCAGGGCGTCAACTAGGTCCGTCGCGTTCATTACCGCCTCCGTGTCTGGTTGACCCCCGGCGGGGCCATCACCTACTACATCGGGTCAGGGCCCCGGGGTGTTACCTCGGTGGGCCGCCCAGCAGGTCGGTGTTCATCACTCGACCCCACGACTCCGTGAGCATTGACCGTTCCCAGTCCGGGTCGTCGTGGGTATCAATCACCGCGGCGGTGTTGGCGAGCTGGGCGTGGATCGCGGCCTGCGCCAGCGCCGAGTCTTGCTCCGCGCTACCCAGCGGGCATTGCGTGGTCGCGACCACCAGCAGCCGCTCGGCCTCGTGGTAATGCCATGCGCCCTTCATAGGGGCCTCCCTCCGTGTCGAAAAATGTGAAGCAGCGAGAACCGTTACGGCGCTTTCGGCTTCCATCGGAAACCGTTAGCCAACGAGTGCAAGACACCACCCGGCCGATTCGGGCACGTCGGACAGCACCCGGTCTCCGGGTCGTTGTTCATGTACGTACACACACTGGGATCCCCACAATCCCCGGGGGACGTGCTTGCGCTGCCGCCCAGGAAAGTGTCCCTAATAGCACCCACCGCTATCCACTCCTTTCCGTGTTCAGTCCTCCCGCGCTGGTGGCCAGCTGGCCGCGCAGTTGTCCATGCCCTCGTACACCTCACTGGTCATGGCCTCAACGAACGGGTTAGCCGCTGTTGTCTCCTCGGTCTCCATGCGCTGCTACTCCTCACTTGACTGGGACCACCACCTCAGCGGGTGGCCTCCACGATCAGGGTGTGCACACCGGTACCCGCCGCGTGGAACGCGCCGTCCGGGGCCTTACGCCACGACCCTCCAGCGTCGCCGATCAGGGCCCTGGCCGCCGCGATCGGGCGCTGGCGCCCGTACTCCAACGACGCCGGCACGATCGCCCTCAGCTGCCCACCGTCGCGCAGCAGTCCCCACGCCAACACCAGGTGCTCAGCCCACGCGTACCGCCGACCCGGCAGGGCGAACGGCGGGTTCATCACCACCGCGTCGAACAACACGTCACACGGGGTGTTGTCGGACTCGGCCCGTACCTTCTGGGCGTACTCCTCGAACGTCGCAGCCCACACCTGCAGGCCCGACCCGCCCGACAGGCGCAGGGCCATCCGGCGGCCCTCGTTGGGTTCCACCGCGGTGATGTGCGCGTAGGGGTAGCTGTCCTGGATGGCGCGTACTAGCTGCCCATCGCCCGCCGAGGGTTCCAACACCATCCCCCCACGGGGCAGGCCCAGGCCATCCACCAGCAGCTTGCCCAGCGCGGCCGGGGTGGGCCAGTAGGCGTGGTCCTTCTCCTCCGCTTCGCTGGGGTGCTCGATCACCGATGACCCGATCAGGGCCTCCAGCTCCGGGCGCGGGTCACGGTGGTACACGTGCAACCCGCTGAGCCGGTCCCAGTGGCTACCGCCGGCGAGGCGACCCAACAGGCGGGCCACCTCCCGGTACACGGCAACATCGGTGATGATCGGTAAGCGGATGGAGTTGTGGCCAGTGGTGGCCATCTTCAACACGTCCAGCGCACCGGGGGACAACTCCGTCATGACTTCACCTCGTCCAGGTCCAGCACGTCCTCGGCTGGTTGCGCCGGCTGGTGACCGGTGATCTCGTCCACCTTCACCTTGTCCGGCCAGCTGTAACCCGACTCCACAGACACCGTGACCCGGTTGACCTTCACCACGGTGGACCACCCACGCCAATACTTGATCCGGTCACCCGGTTTGATCGAGGACAGGTCAACCGGGTTGAACCGGCCCGCGGCGATCTCCTTGTCCAGGAACTCCTGCCAGTACCCGATCTGGCCCTCGAGGTGGGCCTTCTCCAGCAACAGCTGCTCCCGCCCCAACCCGCTCGCCGGTGGGGTCACGTCCTGGGCGTACAGGGAACCGTCGTGGCGCAGAAAGTTACGGGTGTGCCCATCCAGGCCACGCTGGACCCGCCGTAGGTCCGCTTGCAGGGTCTCCACCCGGCGCATCACCCGCCGCGGGTTCTCCCGCCGCGCCATGTGTCGCTCCGCGGCTTCCGCCCGGCCAGCCGCGCGGGACGCGGCGTCTTCCAACTCGATCGACGCCCGCATGTGCCCCTCCGCGCGGGCAGCGTCACGGCGATGCCGGGCAGCGGAGTGGTGACCCTGCTTGATCGGTTCGCCCTGCATCACCTCAGCCATGCGGTGGGCTGCGTTGGCGCGGCCCTCAGCGGCGGCACTCAACCGGTCGGCCTTAGCGCGCAGCGCGTCCGCGCGGTCATCCATGCGCTCAGCGCGCGAACCTTCCTGCTCGGACATGTCCAGCGGGGTTCCATCAACCTCCACCGTCACGTCGAACCCTGCGTCACGCAGCACCCCGGCCGTGTTGTGGATGTTGTACAGGTTCGGCGCGCGGAACCGGGACTGCTGAACCCCGACCTTCCTGATCGAGGGGAAGTACTTCCACCCGCGGATCCGGAACTGGGCCTGGGCGGCTTTGATCGCGTCCCACGCCCCGTCGCCCTTAGACGACCCCTCCAGCAATGTCCCATCTTCGCTGGTGTGGGTGATCTTCAACATTGCGAACCTCCGTGTCGTCCCGGTGACCCCCGTCAGGGTCTCTCACCCGGTGTATCGCTCACCGCACTCTGGGTGTTACACCCGCTGCGGTCCAGTCATCGTGTCTCCTCCTCATGCCCTCGCGCGGGTCTCCGCGTCCTGGCGAACCATCGCCAACAACGCGTTGATCCGCATCAACTGACCAGCCAGTTCACTGTCCGGGCCGAACCGGGCGTACTCCCGGGTGATCACCCCGTCCAACACATCCACCGTCATGCGGATCTCCGAGTACGTGGCGTGGGCCTTCAACCGCTGGGCGTCCGCCGCGGCGCGCTGCAACGCGGTCGGTCGGCTCACCGGGTCACGTCCACGCTGATGTAGCTGTCTAGCACCAGGTTCTGGGTCAGGTACCCGATCGCGCAGTCCGGGCACAACCCGTCCATGTGCTCGTTGTGCACAGTCCCCAACCCGTGAGCGGTGTCATTCGCGCACCCCTGGGTCTCGTCAACATCCAGCGGGCCAGCGTCCACGGTCCAGTGGTGGTTCGACAAGGCGTTGAGCCGCGTCACGGTTTCCCACTGCTCATCCGCCCGCTGCTTCAAGCTGCTGGTGATCGTCGCCATCGTGACCTCCGTGTCGTTCGCGGGTACGTCACCCGCTGCTTACACCCGGTGTATCGCTCAGTGCTGGTCCGGTGTTACACCACGCCGCCGGTCCGCGCCGTACTTGATTTCCTCCGCCTCCACCATGGTCATTCCCGGCCGGATCTGGTCCAACGTCAAACCACCGGACGGGCAAATCGGTGACCCGTGCCAACGCAACTTCCCAGACGGGTAAGTGTGCGCGGACCGCCCACACAACGGGCACGGCACAGTCCCAGCAGACGGTTTACTCCCGACCATCCCAACCTCCACACCGATCCCTCTGAGCCAACAGTTGCCGGATCTTCCGCTGCGCCCGCTCACCCGGGTTGTTAATGTCCCGCTTGCCGTGCGCCGCGGCTTCCGCCCCGGACCCGAACAACGCCACCGGGGACCGGTAACCCAGGATCGCTGGGTAGTCCAGGTCCAACGAGGTCATCCGCACGGCCAGGTTCTCGGCCATGTCATGGCACCCCACCCACCCGGCGCACAGACTCCCGTCGCGCTGGTGACAGAAGAACAAACCGAACGCCCCCGCGGCAAGCTGGGACAGGATGTCCCCGTCGTAGCCGGCCAGCTTGTCGTACTCGTGGAAGTCCCACAGCCCGGACGGAACATCTCGCCGGTAGGGGCACGACGTGCACGGACAACGCCGCGGGCCGATCTGCTGGCAACTAGGCATTGATCATCAACCTCCGCGTCCCTGGCCCGTCGACCACCCATCACGCTACACCCCGACGGGGTGAACAGCAACGACCCGGCAGGGGCGGAAGCGGTGGACTTGGACCCCTGCCGGGTCGCGACAACGAACCTAGCCTGCCACGGCCAACTCTGGCTGCTCGGCCTTGGCCTTGCTCGGCCAGTTCGGCACCCACACCGGCACCAGGGGCTCGTTGAGCTGGTCATCCTCCAACTGCTCGGTGCACGGCAGCGCCGCCGCCCGATACCACGACCCGATGGTCACTTGAGTGGCCCGCAACTGGTGGAAGTCATACCAAGCCACCGGCATCCCCCGGCGCTTGGCGACCTGCCCCAAGGTGACCAGGTGCTGTGGCTCCATCCCCCGCCCGAACGTCGGGGCCACCACTTCCTTGTCTCGCCGTACCTCAGCGGCGGGGTCGGGTTGCATCGCGTTCTCGAACCGCGGGAACTTGTCCACCATGGTGTCGTCGAGCACTTCCAGCGTCAGCGACACCGGGTTGCCCACCCTGGTGGGGTTCTCCTTGATCACCAGCGTGCCGCCCTCCAGGACCAGCACCACCTCATGCGTGGTCTTGCCGCCTGCCTTGTACAGCGGCTCGAACACCTGGTAGATCGCCTTCGCGCCCGCCGCGGAGATCAACACCAGGTCGTGGAGCTGGCCCGTGCACGGCGCGAAGCACTGCGCGATGATCTTCCGGTCAGTGGAGGTGGCCACCAGTACATCGGTCACCCCGTACTCGATCAACGCCTGCTCGGCTTCCTCGTCGCCATCCGCTGTCCGCTCATCCACCAGGGGGATCTCCCCCCGGGCGGTGTGGATCAACACCGAGTTGATCGCCGCCAGCAGCGGCTCACGGCTCGCGGTCCGCACGATGTCCTTGCACATCCCCACCAACAGGCGGGTAGGAACTATCAACCTGCTCATCATTCCTCCGTGTCGTAGTCGACGGTCGGCGAGAACAAGCGACAATGCCGCCCCGTCACGCTGCCGTCTGGTTGCCACACCGCGTGGCCTTGCTCCGCTAACCACTGGGCTTGGTCGTCGTCCAACCATTCCCGGCGTACCAGCAGCTGGTGAGCGGTCTTGCGTGGGTGACATCGCCCCCTGCCGAAATCGTCACACAGGGGCAGGCCGTTACAGGGCTCCCACCGGGTCGCGGGGGACCGGGGGACCATGTGGTCGACCTGGATGCGCTCAGGCCGGGACTCGCCACACGACCGGCAGTAGCGGCCCCGTGACTGGTACACCAGCGTGCGCCACTGCGCGTCCCTACGCTCATTCGCGCCTTGCTGCGCCGACTTGGGAGGCCGGGTGCCCCGCTGCAGCGGTGCCTGGCGCAAGGACCGCCGCTGCAGCGGGGTGAGTGAGCGTAGCGGGGTCTTGCGCTCCAGAGGCTTACCGCGCTTCATCCCGCACCTTGATGGGATCCGAGCGGCGTGAACGCCACTGCGGGGACAGTTCAACCTTGCGTCGGCCAGTGTTGGGTTTCCACTTGCGCACCAGGATCACCCCACTGCCCCGGGCCCAGAACACCCACGCCGGCTGGTCGTTGCCCCGCCGCGCGCCGGCGAACCGCTCCAACGCCCGCGGGGACAGTGGTAGCGCCCCAACGTCGGCCCGGGCCACCAGCCACACCAGCGGGGACAGGACCACGCCCACCACGCCGGCGAGCAGGATCCCCACCGACTCCCGGACCCTGTCATCCAGGGCCGCGGCCAGCACGGTCAGGACCGCGAACCCCACCAGCAGCCACCACCAGGCGATCATTACTTCTTCTTGCTCGGCTTGGAGCTCTCGGCGTTGTCCTTGCATTGCTTTCGCACCAGCTTGTCCGGGCTGTCCTTCCCGTAGATCTCCCGCGCTGACCTGCCCTCATATGGCGACTTCCGTCCGAACATGCTCACCACTCCCTTGGGTCGTAGTCCTGGGCCTGTTTGGTCCAGTCCTGGTCCTGCTGGTCACACCACCCCAACCACTCGCCTTGCGGGCTCACGGGGGCGTCTTGCACCGCGTCCAGGTCCACCGGGGGCACCGCGCGCTCAGCCTTTGACCGTCTCACCGTCGCCCCTTGCTGGTGACCTTGCGTTTCGCGATGCGCTCCCCACGCTTGACTGTGTTCACGCACCCCACCAGCTGTGACCCCAGGTCCAGGTCCAGGCTGTTCGCGGCACGCTCCACGGATGCCTTCGTCGCGGTCAACGCCAACTCCAGGGCCGCGGGCTCATCAGGCCACAACAGGTCCACGATGCCCACCACGTTGGCCACGGTCTGGGTACCGGACTCCATGACCCACTCCTGGTCACCCACCACCAGCGGGGTCAGTGGGTGGGCCTTGACCTCGGCCTCCAACGCTTCCTTGCGGGCCTTGACCTGTTTGTCCAGCAACCCCAGCACACGGTGCGCGGCCTGGTACCGCTCCCCCAGCTGCGCCGGCGTGGCCCCCGCCAGCCGGGCCGCAGCCGACGCCGCCTCCCCCGGTAGCGCGTTCCACGCCGGGCATGACCACTTCACCGGGCACCACGTGCACCCGTCGTTGAGGATCGGGCCCGGATCCTCATCCCGCAGCATGGTCCGCACCATCGCCGACGCCCACTCCCGCCAGATGTCCAACTCGATCGCGGTGTACTCGATCGCGGTGTCCCCGTAGCGCAACGCATCGAAGTGGGCGATGACCCGCCGCGGGTGGTGGCCGTGCTGGGCCTTCCACCACTGCCGCACCAGCCACGTGTAGCCCATCAGCTGCACGTCACCCCGCAGCGACGCCGGGGAGATCGGCCGCGCGGCGGACTTGAGGTCCGTCACGTGCACCACCCCGCGCTCCTCGGTGTCCACCGCCAGGTGATCCACGATCCCCCGGAACATCACCGGCCCGTGGTCGTCATCAACGAACAGTTGCGCGGTGATGTCCACCTCGCTGCCCAACGTGGCGTACAAGGTCATCGGCCCACCCCGGGACAGGTAGCCGTCCAGGATCCTGATGGCCTCCCCGTAGTCCAGGGGCCCCAGGGTCGCTGGCCACACCCGGCCCAGCGCGGTCTCCGGGCCCACCGCGTGGTCCTCCATGTAGGCGATGGCCTTGTGCAGCACGATCCCCAAGTTCGCCGCGCGGGACGGGAACTCCGACACGGGGGCGTCCCCGTAGGACAGGGCGTAAGCCCTCGGGCAGCCCCGCACCACCTCGGTGTGGTCCTCACCTCCGGTGGCCAGGTCCACCGCCCCGTACCGGCGCAGCTGGCTGATGGACACCCGCGGTCGGCCCTCGCTGTCCCGTGGGACACGCAAGACGGGCGGTTTGGCATCGTGGTAGCCATCCCGGTGGTGCGGGCGGCGACACGGCCCGTGGGCGGTGTCGGCGTCACACAGCGCGGTGGTCACAGTCGCGGTCATCTGACCCTCCCGTACAACGTGCCGTGGCGGGGCTTGTCCGCGCAACACTCCGCGATCCACCGACCCGACCCGGTGTCCCGCACGATCAACGCCCCCGCATTGAAGGGCTCCCCGCACGAGCACACCCCCGGGTACTCCGCGGGGAACCACCCCCGCGCGGACAGCGTCTTATGGAACTCGGCCAGCTCTTTCCGCTGTCTGCGTTCCGCGGCCTTCCCGCACGACCCGACCGGTAGGTCACAGCAGTCACATAGGCTCACCCGGCACCCACCGGGGTCCGGGACTTGATCGGCCACGACGGGTCGACCACGATCTCCTGGATCTGTGCCTCGGTCAGCTTCCCCCCACGCCGGGCCTCAGTGCGCGCGTAGGCCTGGTAGCCCACAGCCCAGTTATGGCGCCATGTCTTCTGGCGGTGGTGGAGCTCCACCAGGTGACGCAACCCCACATCCCGGGGGAACTCCTCCACCAGCCGGCGGGTCACCAGCAGCGCCGCCAAGGCGTCCGCGGTGGCCTCGTGCGCGTCGATCAGCTCCACCCCGTAGTGGGCGCACAACGCGTCCAGCCTCCGGGAGCCACGCCGGTACTTGTCCAGTTCCTTGTCAATGACCATCGGGTCGAGCACGTACCCCGACAGGCGCAAAGGCCGGCCCAGGTGACGCCTTGACTCCGCGTCGAGCAGGGTCAGGTCATACGGGGCGTTGGCCACCACCAGCGGGGTCGCCGCGTTCCACTGCTCACCCAGGGCGGCCACGATCTCCGCGATCACCTGCGGCGCGGGTCGGCCCAGCTCCGCGGCCCGTTCGTTGGTCCACTTGTTCCTCTCCGCGGCCTCCGGGTGGATGTCCACACCCGGGTCAGCGATCCACTCCCACACCCGCGACGGGGTGGGTGACCCAGCCGGTACCCGCAGCAGCGACGCGGTGATGACCCGGTCGTTGTCGACGTCGGTCCCGGTGGTCTCGGTGTCCAGCGAAAGCCAGTCGGCCCCCACCCATGCGTGCGTCACTTCTGGTCCTCCCCTGTCATCGGTTGCCTCATGCCTAGAAGTCCTGTTGGTCAGTCGGGGCGCGGACCACGTTGACCACCAGCGCACGCACCTTCGTCTTGCGGTCCTTCTTCCCGTTGGGCAACTCCACCTCCTGCTGGGTGATCTCCCCCGTGACGTGCACCACCGTGCCCTGGCCCAGCACCCCCACCGCCCGGGCCACGTCCTCGAACGCCACGCACCCCACCCACGCCTGCTCGATGACGTCGCACTCGCCCTGCGGATCCCACCGGACCCCCTTCACCACGACGGTGAACTCCGTCATCAGCGCCCCACGGTGGGTGTCGCGCATCTGCGGATCCTTCGCCAATGTCCCCGCCACCCGCACCTCATTGATCATTCCTGGCCGCCTGCCCGGACCTGCCGTTGGCAAGTCCCTTGATCGCACTTACACTCGCCACAAGACACCCCCGAGGCCTGACGGGGCCGTTGACAGGGTGTTCAGGACAACCCCGGGTGAGTGGGAAGTGAGTGCGCAGCTCGCCTACCAGCCAGCTGCCCCCTCCGTGTCGCCCGCTCACCCGGGGAAGTCCGCGCATCTCAGTCGACCACCGGGCCGATGTAGGCCGGGCACCCACACGGCACCCAGGCCCCCAGCCCATCCGGGGTCATCTTCTGCACCCGCCCATGACACGGGCCGTCGTTCTCATGCTGGGACAAGGTGTGCACACATTCCGTGCCGTCCGGGGCCACGTACTCACACTGGAGCACCACCGCCCGAGCCGGCGCCCCACTGACCCGAATGAAGATGGCGATACACGCCGCGACGATCACCATCACAAAGACGGTCCCGATGAGAAACCATGGATGACCCACTGTCACACCTCCTGGGTGGCCGCCGTGAGCTGCTGTAGCGATTTACGCATGGCGTCCAACAACAGCCACATCTGCCCATCCTTGAGCTTGTTCAAATCCACTTCCTCAATGGCTCCTTCCGCGGTTTGCTTCGAGACGATGTTCACCCCGAGTCGGCCCGTGCAGAACTTCGCCAGCTTCTCGTAAGCGACGTAGTCCGACTCCTGGCGGATCGACTTGAGCCGTTCAATGACCGTGTTGATCTGCTCCAGCATCTCCTCACGCGAGGGACGCCCCTGCTCCCGCTCATCAGCGGCCGCGGACACATCCGGGCGGCCACTGCCGCGCTCATAGGACTGCGAGTCCGGGTCCGGGTCGCCAGTGGCCAACGCGAGCAGCTGGATAAGCGCCGTGCGGAACGCCACCGACATCGCCTTTGCGGCCCCCTTGTCCCCGGTGTCCATTGACTCCCCCGGGACGATGACCTCCACGAAGTCACCCGCCGGGCCGTAGAATCGGTACGCGACGGTGACCGTGCATTCCCGGCTCGGCTTGTTCGTTGAGGTTTTCACGTCCCGGTATTGGGATGTCTGCAAGATAGGCACGGGAATGATCCCGTGGGCGCGAAACGCTGGCCCCACCGCGTTAAGGACATCATCAATGCCACGGAAATTGTAGTTCTGCGCGCTGTTGCGGCTCCTCTTCCTCACCGTGGTGACTTTCCGCATCACCGCGTTCAACGCCACATACACAGTCGGTAGATCGTCCCCGGTAACCCCGATGCCCGGTTCCTGTCTTACTGCGGTCACGGTTCCCCCTCGGTGTTGTTATTCGTCTTCTGCTGGAGCGTCCTTGCTCACATCGATGACGGCCTCCACCTCCAGCGCGCACGCGATGCACCGGGTCATGGCCACCGAGTCGGGCTCCACCTGTGTGGGCACCTGCAACACCGTGTCGGACTCACGCCACCGGTCCCGCACGCTGGCCAGGAACACGATCCCGTCGACATCCGCATCAGGTGGGTCGTCCAGGTCCGTGGTGTCGGAGATCACCACCACCCGCAGGTTCGGGATCTTGTCGTCCGGGGGCCTACCGGAGCGGCCCGCGGAACCGTCCAAACGCAGGATCGGCACACCCTGCACCAGCCACTTGCCCCACTTGACCGCGCGGATCGTGGGCACCGTCAGGTCACCCTGGGACTCCGCTGGCCACGTCACCCGCAACCGGGCATCCGGTGGAGGTGGGGAGTAGGCCATGGGCTTTCCGGTGGGCTCATAGGGGTACGTCTCGGCCCACTCCACCCAATCCGGGATGTCCCGCCGGCGGTAGATGTAGCCCTGCGCGACCAGCTTCTGCACGTACTTGTTGAACAGCTGCGGGGACCGGAAGTCGTACTTCTCGATGGCCTGGGTGGGGGTCAAACGTTCCACCACCACCGCACGCCAGGCTTGGATCAACCGCAGCGACACCTGATCAACCACCATTTCCCCCTGGGGTCGTGTCGAGCACGGCGCGCAGGTCGTTCGCTGCCGCGGCCCATGTCCTGCACACCGCACCCCGGACCTGACGATCGAAGTCCGAGACCTTCAAGCCGGTCAGCTCACCGTTCGCGGCGATCTGGTCCCATTCCCCGGCGAGCTCCCGCAGCCGGGTGACCAGTTGCCCAAGGCTGGTCGTACTGGTGGGGTGCCCCTCGAACAGGCTCATCGCACCACCCGCCCCATGCGGCCCGGAGGCAGCGTCAACGGGTCGGTGATGTCCTCGGGGAGCACTTGGCGCCTGGCCTTGGGGAGGGACAGCTTGTTACGCCGCATGGTCACCGCCTTTCCTGTGTAGGGCTGAGCCGGCGACAGCGGGTTCTCGCGCATCGCGAGCCCGTCCTGCCACTGGTCATCGCGAGGCTCGGCCACGCACAGGCAGCCCCCGTGGCCTTCCCTGCCGTGGTCGGGAACCAGTTCCAGCAAGGCGTTGTGCCCGTAGTACGGGATCATCGCCATAGCGTCATGTCACCTACCTCCGTGTCATGTCCCGGCCGTCGCCGCGATCCCCCACTTTACACCGGATCGGGGTGACGGTAAACGTCGGTCACGCTGCGAGTCGACCCTTCACAGCCCGGATCCGCTCCCCAGACTTCGTGATCAACCACTCCACCGCCGCGGCGTGCGCCACCCCCCACGTCGGGCACGGCCACGGCACCTCGCACGCCTCACACAGCCCGTAGTGCCCCCCAGGGTCAGCGTCCACCGCGGGGGAACGGTGCAACTCCTGGGTCAACACCAGCGCATCAGCCAACTCCACCGAGTCGGTGTCCTCCGGGTTGACCAACCCATAGCCATCGATCGTCTTGATCGCCTGATCAAACGCAGGCTTCCCCGCGCCCATCAGTTCCACTCATCCAAGTCGATCCCAGGCTGCTCACCCGGGCCCGCGTCAGGCCGATCCACCGGGGTCTGCCACGGCAGCCGCTCCCCGTGCTCCAACACCACCGGCCACTGCCGGGCCTCACGCGTCCCACGCCACGCCACCACATCCACGATCTCCGCACGGTCGGTGTGCCGGGCCTGCCTCGAGCGGCGCAACCCGAACCCGTACTCAGGCCACCGCAACCACAACGACGAACCAATCGGGGCCATGTGCCGCTGCCCCGCCCCATCCTCGGACTTCCCCGCGTGGGCCTCCGTCAACAGGGCGAACCCATACCGGGCCCGTAGCCTGTCCAACACCCCCACCAGCTTCCGCGCGCACGTCTCATCCTTAGGGTCCGCGTCGAAGATCTTGTACAGCGGGCCCAACACCAACAGGTCCGGGTGCGTGGCCTCCAACGCCCCCGCCAGCCGCGCCACATCCGACGCCTGCAGCAAGTCCAGGCCCTCCGTCAGGATCGCGATGCTCATCTGGGCCTTCCAGTCCACCGGGGGCAACCCCATCCCCTGGCGGATCTTGTCCACCCTGCCCAGCACCCACCGGAACCGCCGACGTGACTGCACCGGGTTGTTCTCACAGTCGATGACCGTGACCCGGATCCCCCGATCCCCGTTGCCCAACACCCGCCCGGTGAACGGGTGGATGCCCCCGGCCATGCACGCCGCCAGCTGGCTGGTCAGGACACTCTTACCGGTGCCCTCACTCCCGGTGATGATCATCCGTTCGCGGCGCTCCAACAGCCCCGGCACGATCCAGTCAAAGTCCATCGGCCCCAACAAGAACTCCGACATGGGCTCCGGGACCAACCCCGCCCCACCATCCGGCCGAGCCAGGGACTCCACCGCGTCCAGCTCCTCGCGCAACGCCCGGATCCTGTCGGCCTCCAAATCGTCATCCGCCGTGCCCCACGCGTAGTCCAGCGACTGGGTGCCCCGCACCATCACCTCCCGCAGCCGCCGGCGAGCGGCCAGCGTGCGGATCCGGTCCCCGTACTTCCGCACCCCCTGGTGGTCCCCCGGCCCGGCGTACACCCCATGCAGGAACGGGCCGTCGATCTTGGAGATCAACCCCTGCGCGGACAACGCGGCCAACACCGACACCGGGTCCACCAGCTTGTTATCCGCGTGCATCCTCGCCATCAACACCGCCAACTGCTGGTGCCGCTGGCCCCACATCTGCTCGGCCAGCTCCCCACACAGCTGCAACGCATAAGCGTCCCCATGCAACGCGATCTTCAACAGCGCCTGCTCAGCCAACAGGTCATACACGAACTGCGGCGGTTGGTAATCCTTCAAGTCCATGCCCCAGCACCCCCTCTTGATCGGTTAGAAGTCCCCGTCCACACCACGCGCGGCCCGCTCCATCGCAAGCTGCGCCCTCATGTCCTGTGCATCGCGTGCGGTCACCTGCCCGTTACGCCGGGCGTCGACCGGTTCGTCGTTCCACCGCTCACCGTTAAGCCACGTCGTGGGGTGAGCGGTGAACCGTGGATCCTCGCCCTGCCGCGATCGAGCGAACCGCGCCGCGGCGTTGATCAACTCGCGCGGGTCCGAGACGACTTTGAGAGCCCTAACCCACGCCGCTCGTGCTTTTTTCTTGTCCGTCTTGCGCGGGTAGGCCTTCCAGAACTCCTCGAACAACGGGTCCGCCTGCTGGGCGGTGCTCGCCTTAGGCGGCTTGGAGGAAGAGTCGCCGAACAGGTCGCTGGCCGGCGCCGCAGGCGACGGACACGTAGTTGGTTGTACTGCTTCCCCTTGTAATCCTTCTGACCCCGTTTTTAGGGGTGACCCATCACCCCTGATTTCGGGGTGACCCCTGATTTCGGGTGACCCCTGATTTCGGGTGACCCCCCCCCGGGCTGCGTAGTAGTCGCTGCGGTCCCGAGGCCCCTTGTCGTAGCCGGGTGGCGGCGCCAGATGCACGACGTAGCGGTTGTGTCGCCCGCGGTCGCTGGTGACCACCTCGACGTCCACGGCGCCGATCGCGGCCAGTTCCTTGAGCGCGGCTTGCACCGTGTCCACCTTCTTGACGCGGAGCATCGATGCCAGCGTCTTCTGGGATGGCCACGCCACACTGCTGGTGCCGCAGTGCATCCGCAGCAGGCCGTACACCCGGGTCGCTCGGTCGGATATGGGGGCTAGGAGGATCCAGTCCCCGGTGAGGGTGTAGCCGCTTGGCCTGCCTTCAACGATCTCGAATGTGTCGGTGCTCATCGGGTGGTTCCCCCCTGCGCCCGGGCAGCGCGCCACGGGTCTACTTGGTGTTGGACTAGGCGCAGCCGCGGTCTAGGCGTGGGCTGCGCGTCGCTGAACTCCTGACCCTGCTCGGTCAGGTGTATGCCGTCCGGGTGGTAGGTCACCGGGCGGACACATCCGGGCGCGGTGCACCACTGGATGTCGGGGCCGTCGTCATCGGTCATCGGGGCTCGCCGCCCCGGAGATGGGGAAGCCCCGGCCGCATTGTCGAGACGCAGGCCGGGGCGTGATCGCCACATGTACTACCCGGGGGCCGGCGGAACGTGGACGGCTCGCCAACCCATAGGAGCCTGCTCAGTGTAGCGATGTGTGAAATAAAGTCCACGTGACCCGCCTCCTATATGTGGTGGCGGGCTTCCTGGTCCCGCACTACTAGTAGTCATGTGGCGGGCTTCCGGTCTCGACTCCGGTGGGTATTAGCCCGTTGGTAAATCTAGCTGTGTTGATCTACCCGTGCGGGTGGTTTCAACAGGTACGGAACGTTACCGTCTCTATGATCGTCACAGGGTCCAGGGGTGTTACTGGATGTCACCTGTGAGCTAGCTGGGAGCACCCTGAATAGCCGGTTGACGCCGACCCCGGAAGGTGTAACGTGGGGGGTGTTGGGCGACGGTCCGACACGTAGACGCGGAGGTCACGATGGCAACGGACCCACGACCGCAAGGCATGAGTGACGAGCAGTGGCGTGCCCACACCCGCGAGCACGCGCGGTCATTGCAGCAGCGAGTGAGAGAGCAGCTGCGTGAACGGCGGCAGGCCGGGCGCGAGGGCTGACCATGAGCTACCGGTGTGGGAAGTGCGGGGCCGCTGAGCAGTGGTCATGTAACTGCTGGCAGGACGAGGCGGCGACGTGGGTTGCTGGCCGCGCGGAGGGTCAGGCCCATCTTGAGCGGATGCGGGATGAGATGCACGGGGCGTCGAACAATCCCGGCTCGATTGGTTGACCCGGTGTGTAACGCCCGGGGTTTGGGGCAGCGATAGGTAGGTAGACGGCCCGCGCGACGGTGCGAGCCCGTAGACACGGAGGTGTGTTGTGGCGACACGGCGAGTGACCCAAATTCAGGAGCTGCGGCGTAGCAATGCGGCTGGTCCACATCGTGGCCGGGTCAGGGGTCGCAGGGTTCGGGACCGATCCGCGATCCAGGAGAGCCTTGCCGGGTGGGAGGACTGGAGCTGTGGTGATCAAGCCGGTGGGTAGGTACGCGATCGAGGCCCCGGATGGGCGTCGGGTGTACAGCGACGACTTGGAGCAGGCCGAGCAGCTGGCCGAGGCGAACCGGCGTGCTGGGTGCCCGGTGGAAGTGATCGACACGGAGCAGGAAGGGGACGGCGAGTGATGGGAATGTGCACCAGCTGGTGGCCGAACCGCGAGGCGGACAACGGGGAGTGCTCGGCCCCTGCCGTCGAGCGGCGTGGCGGGGAACAGCTCTGCCAGGAACACGTGGATGTGGACAACAACCGGGCGAGGTTGGGCCTGGGGCCACTCGTGGGGAGTGACGGGTGATGTGGTGGCAGCGGAGGCGCCGGCATAACGATGGCGCGTTCTACTGGAACTCGAGCAGGTTCCGGCCGTCGTCGTGGGGATGGCAGGAGGGCCCGGTGAGCTACAACGAGACCCGCCGTCAGGGCAGTATCCGCCTGGGGTGGTTGGGGCAGATCCGGTTCGGTCCGGGTCGGCGTCGTGGTGAGCGGACCACGTTCCTGGGCAGCGTTGCTCGGTTCATCGTGCACGTGGTGACCGGGTTGATTTTCCTGTTGTTCGTGGCCGTGGTGATCGCGGTGGCGTTGCGGGCGGGTGGGTGATCGGCGGTGAGTGAGCAGCGGAACCGCTCGGTCTGGGTCGGCAGCTGGATGAAGCGGGCCAGGTGGAAGGTAAGCCACTTCGTCCGTGACGACGGCAGCCGAATCCTGGACCCGCATATCGGTGTCGTGATCGCTCGTACGGTGTGTGGCAAGGACGTGACCGTCAACGACGGGCTGGGGTCTGAACCCACCGGCATAGACACCTGCGGTCGGTGCGCGGCGTGCGAGCGGCGACTACCGGTGGTGAGCAGCGATGAGTGATCCGCTGGGTGGCAGCCCGATCCGTGATCATCCGGGAACGGTGCGCGGTGATGAGGGCAACGCGTGGATCAAGGTGGGGCGTTTGGCCAGCAACGATCGTGAGGGCTGGGTGGACACCACGTACGGCGAGCGGGTGTCGGATCACGTGATGTGGCTGATGAAGCTCCCGGTGGTGGGTGCGGTCCCGGGGTCGTTAGCTGACCACGATCGCAAGACCTGCGAGAACGCCGAGCTGGATCTGTTGAGGCTGTTCGTGGCCAAGGCCAGGGACTGGCTCGACGCTGACCCGGGCGCGGACACCGACGAGGACGTGGTGCGCATGGTGTTGAACCTGATGCACGACTTGTGGATGCGCGCCCAGAATGAGCGTCGGCCGATTGTGGAGCTGGTGGATGGCGGCTGGCCAGCAGGTCGGGGTGGACCTCCATGCCCGGATGAGCTGTGCCTGCTGGAGGCAGGGCACTCGGGGCAGCATGGCACTTGGGTGCGTCCTGAGCGGGAGCTGCCGGTGTGCGACGAGGAGGACGATGAGGTGAACCCTCGACGCTGCACCTATGACCTGGGCCACCTTGGTCCGCATTCGTTCGAGCCCACCCGCGACGGCCAGCCTCGCTGCCAGTCCTACACCGACCGGCCGTGTCTTTACCCCGTTGGGCATGAGGGTTCCCACTCGCATGAGGGCAAGTGCGCCGAGCGGGCCGCGACCGGACGGTTGTGCGATCTGAGCGGGGACCACGACCCTGAGACCCCGCACGACTGGATGTTCACCTTCGGCAACCCAAACAGCCGGTGCCGCACGATCTGGACCCAGGACCGTGGCGGGTTCGGGCGGGTATGGCGGTGCATGTACGAGGAGGACCACGACGGGGATTGCTCGTTCGTCCTGCGTCAGCGTGGGGCAGTGCGGTGTGGCGAGCGCAACGAGCACGGCGCCCGGTGTGTGCGCCGCTCTGGGCACGGGGCGTGGCACCGGTACCTGGAGGCCACCCGTGGTCCCCGCTGACCGGCTACCGAAGCGGGGGGATCCAGCGGTGCTGTTTGGTTCAGGGTCACGACGGTGGTCACGACTGGCGGTGACGCCAGGACACGGAGGAGAGGGACGTGAAGATCAACGACCTGGTGGACTTGGGTGAGTTGGGTGACGCGGTGGGTGGTGGGTGGGTGACCATCCGCCGGCACCCGCGGTACCCGCAGTTGGCGATCGCGAACTACACCGACGCCTGCGCGTTCGCGCGGATGTGGAACGACACCACCCGGATGTGCCGGGGCCTGATCTGGGACTCCCACTCGCTGGAGTTACTGGCCCGGCCGTTCGGGAAGTTCTTCAACTACGGGGAGCCGGGGGCGCCGGAGATCCCGCTGTCAGCGGCGGTGGAGGTCACCGACAAGCTGGACGGGTCGTTGGGGATCGTGTACCCCACCCCGGACGGGCAGTGGTCCATCGCGACCCGGGGGTCGTTCGATTCCGAGCAGGCCCGCCACGCCACGGAACTGTTCCGGGCGCGGTACGCGGACGGGTTCACACCACCCCCCACGGCCACGCTCCTCGTAGAGATCATGTATCCCGGTAACCGGATCGTGGTGGACTACGGGTCCACCGATGACCTGTTCCTCCTCGGGGCGGTGGACATCACCACGGGCATCACCTGCGGCCCGAACGTCTTCGACTGGCCCGGGCCGCGGGCGGCGACGTTCGGGTGTCGCAGTTTCGCGGAGGCGTTGGCGTTGCCACCTCGCCGCAACGCGGAGGGCATCGTGGTGCGCCAGATGTTCACCGACATCCGCGTCAAGATCAAGCAGGAGGATTACAAGGCCCTGCACCGGGTCATCTTCGGGTGCACGAAACGTCGGCTCTGGGAGCACCTCGCGGTCCACGACTGTAAGCGGTTCCTGGACCCGGGGTACCTGGTCAAGCGGCTGTACCTGGCCCCCGACAGGATCCAGGGGATCCTGGACGTGGGGGAGAACTGGCTGGACACCTACCTGCAGAACGCCCCGGAGGAGTTCCGGTCCTGGGTGGTGGACAAGGTCGCGGAGATGACCGGCGAGGTGGAACGCAGGGCGATGCTGCACCGGGCGCAGCTGCTGGTGTTGTGCGCGCACCTGGGTGTGGCACCACCGGGCGGGGCCCCGGACCGGGCGTTGTCCAAGCGGTTCACCGAGCTGACGCGGAAGAAGTGCCCGCAGGACTTCCACATGGTCATGGGGTTGTGGCGTGGCCAGGAGATCACATCGGAGTTGTGGCGTCAGGTGCGCCCGGAGCATGAGTTGCCGTTCCGGGTGCTGGATGAGGCGGTGGCGTGATGGGCGAGCGAGCCCTCGAGGGCGTGCCGGGCACCCCACTGTTGATGGGCGTGGTGGGTTCCCGGGAGTACGGGCTGGCCACCGAGGACTCGGATGTGGACGTGTTGGGCACCTACGCCGCCCCGACTCACCAGCTGGTGGGGTTGCGGCCCCCCACCGTCAGGAAGAACACCGTGCAGAAGCACGGGTCCACGGTGGAGATGACCTGGCATGAGGCGGGGAAACTGGCCAGCCTCGCGCTGGGCGGCAACCCGAGCGCGATGGAGCTGTTGTGGTTGGAGAACTACCAGGTGACCACCCCCCTGGGGTGGGAGCTGGTGTCGCTTCGCCGGCGGATGCTGTGCCGTAAGCGGGTCAAGGACGCTTACCTGGGGTTCGCCACCCAGCAGTTCGCGCGGTTGTCCAAGGATGGCCGGTTCCCGGACGTGCCGACCAGCAGGATCGCGAAACACGCCCGGCACCTGTTGCGGCTGACCGAGCAGGGCACCCATTTGTGGGTGACGGGGCACCTGGTGTTGCGGGTGCCTGACCCGAAGCGGGTGCTGGACTTCGGTGATCGGGTCGCTGAGGGTGATGTTGATGCGGCGTCGTCGGTGTTGTTCCGGGCCCGGCACACGTTCGACCACGTCAACACGGTGTTACCCGAGGCCCCGGATGAGGCGGCGGTGGAGTTGTGGTTGCAGAAGGTGCGCCACGCCCACTACACACCACCCGAGGGCGTTGTAGCTGACCCCGCACGGGTATAAGGTGTGATGGTGGGTCGACGGGCCCGGAGACGACACGGAGGCAGCAGCAGTGACTGACCCATTAGCGGTGTTCACCCCGGTGTTTGAGGCGCAACCCGAGGGGGACGGGCCCCTCCTGTTCATCACCCGCGGCCTGCCCGCGAGCGGGAAGACCACGTGGGCGTTGGCCCTGATCGACGCGCTGCGCGGTGAGGTGGTGCGCGTCAACCGTGACGAGCTACGCCGCGGGATGCTGCGCGCCGAGTACCACCAGCCCGTCCCGGCAGAAGAAGTCACGATCACCATCGCGCAGCAGGCCATGGTGGAGGCCCTGCTACTCAAGTCTGTGTCGGTGATCGTGGATGACACCAACCTGCGCGCCAGGTACGTGCGCCAGTGGTTGGAGCTGGCCCGTAAGTGCTCGGCTGGGGCCCGGGTGGTGGACTTCACCACGGTGCCGGTGGACGTGTGCATTGAGCGGGACCGGAAACGTGAGGGCAGCGCCCACGTGGGTGAGGCCGTGATCCGCCGCATGCACGACCGGTACCTGGCCGGGCTCAAGGGCGCCGGGTTGCCGATCCCAGAGCTGTCACCCTTCGGCGCTGACATCTACGCCGGGGTGCAGCCGTACACGGCGCCCGACCATGCTCGACACACGGTGTTCCTGGTCGATTTGGACGGCACCTTGGCGCTGATGAATGACCGGTCACCCTACGACGAGACCCGCGTGGGAGAAGACGATCCCAACCTCCCGGTGATCGAGGTGGTGAAGGCGTTGATCGAGCGGGGCCTGACTCCGATCTACTTGTCCGGGCGCACCGATGGTTGCCGGGAGGCCACCGAGAAGTGGTTGGTGGAGCACATCGGTTTGTGGCACACCCGGACCGGTGGTGTTCGGCTGTTCATGCGGAAGGTGGGTGACCAGCGCCCGGACTGGCAGGTCAAGCTGGAGTTGTTCGATCTCCACATCCGACGCCAGCACCACGTGGCCCTGGCCATTGATGATCGCGACCAAGTGGTCAGGCTGTGGCGCCGGCTGGGGTTGACGTGCCTACAGGCCGCGGACGGAGACTTCTGATGGGTCAGCGGATCAACGAGGCCAAGGCGCGGCGAATTGAGTGGACCGCGCACAACGAACCGTGGTTGTGGCCGGTGATGGGTGTGTTGGCGGCCGGGTCACCGTTGTGGTCCAAGCACGGCGGCCCGGCGTGGCCGTGGGGGGTGGTGGCCGCCGCGTGGCTGGGTGGGTACCTGGTGGGCACCCGCAAAGCCCACCACGACCTGGCGTGCGCGCGGTGCTGGCGACGGACCCCACCGCAGTCGATGGCCGCTGGTGAGGTGGCCCGCTACCGGCGGTTGTTGTGGTTCGCGCACGCGGCCATGAGCATGCGTGTCCTCTGGCTGTTCGTCCCGTGCCTGGCGGCCATGTTCGTCCCAGTCCAGGCGGTCAGCGTCGGGGGCCTGGTGGGGCTGGTGGCTACCGGGTCTGGTTTGGCGGTGGCGATGACCAAGCACAAGCAGCTGGCTCGGTGGTGCCCTCGGTGCCCTAGACACGGCGGCGGGGGTGGGGGCGGGACCTACGCCCTGCCCCCGCTGCCGGTGACCACCGGTTCCAAGGTGAGGAGATAGCGATGACACAAGGCCAGGAGACACCGGATGACCAGGTGCGCGCGCAGTTCGAGTTCGAGGACTGCTCCAGCTGCGGCCGGGACGAAGAGGGCCACATGGTCGGGTTCGGCCCGTTCGGCGAGGTCCACGCGGTGTGCAAGGACGACGCCTACTAGCCGCCAGCCAACAACGACACGGAGGTGAGTGGTGGGACGCAAGGTACGTAGGGTGCCCCTGGACTTCGGCTGGCCGCTGCACGAACCCTGGTCGGGGTACCTGAGACCGGACAGCTTGGACGGTAAGGCGTGTGAGGACTGCGAGGGAACCGGGGCGTCGCGCTGGGCCCGGCAGCTGTACGACATGTGGTACGGCAGGACGTTGTTCACCCCGGAAACCAACGGGTCTAAGCCGTTCACCGCGGCCCACCCCGTGATCCAGGCCCGAGCCCGGCGCAACGTCAACAGCTCACCTCACTTCTACGGCCGGGGTGAGCTGGCCGTGCTCCAGGAGGCCGTTCGGCTGGCCACGCTGTTCGACGGGGCGTGGTGTCACCACCTCAACGCCAAGGACGTGGCCGCCCTGATCGACGCTGGCCGGCTGATTGACTTCACTCACCACTGGGACACCGCCCAGCGGCGCTGGATGCCCAACAACCCCGTGGTGGTTCCCGACCCCGAGCAGGTCAACCAGTGGTCCATCCACGGCTTCGGGCACGACGGCATCAACGCGGGCGTGGTCATCCGTGCCCGCTGTGAACGTGACGGGGTGCCCGACACGTGCGCCACCTGCCAGGGGGAGGGGGACACCGAGGTCTACCCCGGGCAGCGGGAGGAGTCCGAGGACTGGACACCCACCGACCCGCCAGACGGGGAGGGCTGGCAGCTGTGGGAGACCGTCACCGAAGGCTCCCCGATCTCCCCGGTGTTCGACACCGCCCAGGGCTTGGCCCGGTGGCTGACCAGCCCAGAGGGCGCGCGGGTCAACAACCCCGGCGACCCGCCCATGCCCTACGACGTGGCCCTAGCGTTCGTGATGGAAGGCCACGCGTTCACCTTCTACACCGACGAGCACGGCGTCCACGAGGGATCCCAACACGTCGGGCAGCTCGCGGCCTCAAGGACAACGGAGGAGACCTAGATGGAGCCCACCGGTAACGACACCACTGCGCGGTTCGCCCCGGTCACGCCGCCAGCGGCCAAGAGACCAGCATGGCTACCCACAGGCCCGGCGTGGATGGTGTACGCGCTGGTGGTCCTGCTGGCCATCGCGGTGACCACCAATACGTTGTGGTTCCTGCTGGCCCACCCCGCCCAAGGTGGCAACATCGCGGCGGCGGGGCTGACGATGGTGGGATTCGCGATCCTGTTCAGCCACGCCGACCGGATCCGCAAGCTGGAGAGAGACCCCAAGACGTCCCGCGGCCCGATGGAGCAGATGATCCTTGACGCGCTGGCCGCGGCCCACCTGGCGGGAAGCACAGAGACCCAGGCCCAGGCCATCGCCAGCGAGATCCTGGCCACCACCGTGCGTAACGCCGGCGGGTGGCGGGCATCGTGACCGTGCCGCCCCGGATGACGGTGACCGCTATCCCCGCGCGCTCCCATTTCGTGATCCAGGTCGGCGGTTCGACGCTGGCCGGGTTGCTCACCGAGGACGAGGCCCGGGAGTTACGCGATGAGATCAACAGCTGGTTGCGCGCTCGGCAACACCACCGGCGGATGCGGTACTGGGGTGCCGTGGTGCGCCGCTCCGCGGGGTGGATCAACCACCACCACCGCAATGGCTGATGCGCCGGCACGTGATGTAACACCCCACTGGGCTGCCGCGATATACGGGTATGAGCATCAGCAAGCTAGTCACCTGGATCCAGGACAACCCGTGGGAGACCTGGTTGATCGTGGGCTTGTTGTGCATGGTCGCGGCCATGGCGACCCTGGTGGTGGCCAGTGCCACTGGGATGGTCGACCCGGGCACTGGCCACCAGTTGGCGTACGCCACGCCGGGCCTCGGTAGGTGAACGCCGCCACGTAGGCTAACGCGTGGGCGCTTTTCAGATGGACGATCAGGGACGGGCCGTTCACCGATGGTGGCGGCCCGTTCACCGTCTGTAGGTCACGGGAAGGTTTCATCCCAGCCTGGTGGTGGGTCAGGGTGTCTCGCCGTGACCACAGGTCGACATCAAGCCCCCCGGCGCCGGGGCGCGCACCAGAGGATCGAGCCGTCCAGGGTCGCCGCGTTGGCGGTGGGCACCGGGGTGCTGTTGTCCCCCGTGCTGTTGCCTGGGACCGCCCTGGCGGACGCGGACCCCAATTGGGATGCCATCGCGGCGTGTGAGTCCGGGGGCAACTGGCACACCAACACCGGCAACGGGTTCCACGGTGGCCTGCAGTTCACCGAGTCCACGTGGCGGGCCAACGGTGGCCACGGCTCCGCGGAGGGCGCCTCCCGGGAGGAGCAGATCCGGGTCGCGCGCAACGTGCAGCGCACCCAGGGCATGGGCGCGTGGCCGGTGTGCGGCCGTCACGCCTGGGACGGAGGACATCGCAAGGCGGTGGTGGTCACCAACCCTGGGCCCCCACGCCATGCACAGCCGGTGGTGTTGGCCGAGCGTGAGAGGACACCGCCACCTACCCGTACCGAGCCCCCAGCTGCCATGCCGCCGGCTGACACCACGCCCGCGCACGCGGCGACCCCCGTGGGGCTGCTCGACGCCGGGTGGGTCGATTCGGCCAACATCACCGCCCCACCCCGGGCGCACACGGTGTCCCAGGATGAGACGTTGTGGGATATCGCCAGGTCGGAGGGGGTTCAGGACTCGGGGTCCACGCCCGGGTGGCGCGCGTTGGCTGCTTGCAACCACCTCAACGACCCCGACATCATCCACCCGGGGCAAGTCCTGACGCTGCCAACCTAAAACGTAACGCCGTTACCGTTGGGGGTGGCCCGGGAACCTACAACGAACGTTGGATGCGCTGTGGGGGCTAGTGGGACCATCGGGCAGTAGTTGGACTAGCCACGGGCCTATTGGGCAGTAGTTGGACTAGTCACGGGCCTAGTTGGAGGTCGTGATGCGCGCAGCGGTGTGGTCGATGCTGGTGGTGTTGGGGTTGTCCCTGGGGATGGCCGTCTACCCGATGGGCCCGGGGTGCCCGGACAAGCCTGGTGTGTGCGGGCCGGACGATTGGACGGCGGGGACTAGCGCGGACTGGTGACAAGGGAAAGGGGCCGGCGCTGGTGCCACCAACGCTGGCCCCACTGCGAACCACTCAGCGAAGAGAACACCAGGAACGTACACCCACCAACGGGCGGTGAATCAACCCCGAATAGGTGTAACGAGCCTGTCGTGGGGGTCGATAGACTGGGTGTACGGGGTCGACGGACCCCACATGACACGGAGGTCAAGCCACGATGCCCACGCCATTGACCAGCCTGGTAGACGAACCGGCCACCACCGCCGAGTTCGACTTCATGACCACGTGGCAGCACATCAGCGCCGACCGGTTGCGGCTGGTGCGCTTGGGGGCGATGGACCGCTACTACAGCGTCTCGGGTGGCTACGTCCAATTCGACGCCACCCTGTACCGCCGCCCGAAGCTGCGGGTGATCGTCAAGCTGATGGCCGACGACACCTACGCGGTGGAGGTCGGCCGGCTCAAGCGCCGCGGTGGGGACGTCGTCTACTCCGTGGTCGACCAGGACCGTGGCCTGTACGCCGACCAGGTGGGCGCCGTCATGGAGGCCATGGTCGAGCAGGCTTGGGCGTCGTCGCTGTAACACCGCCCCCACCTGCAGCGATACACCGGGTGTAAGCGACATCACGGGGGAATAGGAGCATAGGAGACCGCTATGAGTTACGTGGACGCCACAGACATCGCCAAGCAGGTCCGGGCCAACGTCAAGGCAGCCCAGAAGGCCGGGGAACTCCCGTCGGACGTCAAGGTCAGCGTGACGATCGGTCGGGCCAGCATGTGCTCCGAGGTCAACGTGCGGATCCGGGGGGACAAGCTGACCAGCGAGTACCTGTTCACCGACCAGCACCGCTGGACGCCGCAAGCGATCGAGCTGGCCGGCAAGGTCCGGGCGCTGATGGGTCCAGCTGAGGAATGGGAGGACGGGCGCATGAAGTTCGCGTGCCTGTACTTCCGTGACGGGTTGTGCGCCCCCTGACCGTCCTGGCCTGACCTCACCCACCCACCAACCCACCCATTACCTGAGGTGGGTTGGTGGCGTGTTGGCGGTGTGTTGCCGCTCCCGTTAGTTGGGTGGGTCACCCACCGTTACGCTTTTCGCTCACCGTGGGTGCGGGCACACGCAAGGGGGCGAGTTTGGGTGGCTGCGTCAAGTGCTCCGCACCAGCACACAACGATTACTTGTGCGCTGGGTGCCTCGTCGGCCTGCGGGTGGAGCTGTCCGATGTAGCGGGTCGGATCCCGGACAACCACGGCAAGGGCTGGCAGGTGTCCCTCCCGGATGACCTGCGGGTCACCCAGGCCAAGCTGGACCACCTGGTCGACTCCGACCCGGTGGGTGGGTCGGGGGAGACCCCCCTGGTCTTCAAGGCCCACGCCGGTGAGGCGTTGTGGGTGTTGCACAACGTGCTGACGTGGTGGGCCGCTGAGTTGGGGCTCTACGGCCACCAGCTGACCCCACGAGCCCTGGCCCGCTGGATGGTGGACCACCTGGACCTGGTGGCCAAGCACCCCCAGGCTGGGGAGCTGGCCGATGAGGTCACCGACGCCATCCACCAGGCCCGCCGCGCGATCGACCGGCCCGACGATGACCGGGTGTTCCTCGGCAAGTGCGGCGCACCCATCCACGAGCACACCCCCCGGTTCATCCGCACCCGCACCTGCCCGGAGGAGCTGTACGCCTACCCGTGGATCGACGTGATCACCTGCCCCAACCCGCAGTGCCTGACGATGTACCGGGTCACCGACCGCCAGGAGTGGCTGCGGGAGCGAGCCCAGCAGCACAAGGGCACCGCCACGGACGTGGCCGGGTTCCTGCGGGTGACCGGGGTGGCGTGCACCCCTGACCAGATCCGTGGTTACGCCCGCTCACGTCACGGCCGCCCGCCCCGGATCCAGCCGGCTGGGGTCAACGACCGGGGGCACCCCACCTACCTGATCTCCGACGTGCTGGCCGCGATCAAGGACCGCTACACGCGCCGATCGTGAAGTACACTGCGTGACGCTGCTACGACTGTTCATCACTCACCGTTGTCCCGGTGTCGTTGCCTGCTGGGCGCCCCTCGCGCATGCTGGGGGCGCCCAGTGTTTGGGCTGTGAATCCGCTGGGTAACTTGCCCCGATGCTTGCAAGGTCAAAGGCGCCCACGTACCCTCGCGCCTGACCTAGTCTGCCCCCAGCACTCCAGGTCGGCACTCAGCTAGCGATACGCCCCCCGTTATCGTCGGCTCGGATGCCACCGGCCCACCCAGCCTCTACCCCCGACCGAGCTGGGTGGGCCGACCCGTTGATGGCCGGTGTAGCGGAAATGGACACCGCACCGTGAAGTGCCCGACGCGAGCTAGCCGCTCAAGCCCGGACGTAGCGGAGGGCCCGGGTTCGAGTCCCGGCGCCGACCCTAGGGGCGCCGCGTTCCGCAGCTTGCCCCCGCATGATGGGTCCAACGTGGAAGCCCTGTTCATCGCGCCGCGCATTGTCGTGATGGCCCAATTCATGGACATGATCCGCGACGGAGACCTTCCAGCGATCAAATCGACCGTTCACGGCGACACTGAGCTGCTGACCATCACAGCCAGTAACGGCACGTGGGTGTATGTCGTTGGGCAGCTCGACTCTGGCCGCGACGTGTACCAGTGCCACTGGCCGGACTAACCGAAGGGATCGTCACCCATGGGCCGTCACAGCCGCCCGACTCACAAGCTGCGTAACACCCTGATGGTGGGCAGCGCGATCGCCGCGAGCGCGACCACCCTGTTCGCCGCCCCCGCGTCAGCTGACCCCCTGGATGGGTGCACCGCCGGCGCGCGTAACCCCGACATCAGGGTCTGTCAAGACGACCCTGACGCCGACCAGTCCAACTCCATCCACGCCCTGGTCAAGGCCAACCCGCTGCTGTGCGTGCACGCGGTGATCCTGGACGGCCGGCGCGTGGTGGGCACCCGCGACTGCTCCCACCATGGCGTGGTCCCGGTCGTGCCGGTGGAGCCGGGCCCGGTGGGCGGCACCGAGCCGTGCACCTGCACCCCCACCGCTCCCACCACCCCGGGCTCCTCCAGCTCCTCGAGCTCCAGCACGGTGGTCACCAGCCCCACCACTGGTGGCTCGGCGAGCTCCTCAAGCTCCAGTGAGACCCTGCCCGAGGCCCCGGCCCCGCAGACGGTCACCAATGAGACCGCTCCTGGCCCGTTGCCCGCTGTCACGCACTAGGTAGGGCACGCACCGGCACGACTCGGGGGGGAATGGCCCGGTGTGCGCCTACTGGGGATGATCATGGGTGTGGGGCTGTGCATCACGTGTGCACTGCTCCTGGTCGCAGGGTGCGGCGTGATCTTGTTCGCTGTTGGACTCGGCTACTAGGAAGGACCACACCCATGATCGTCATCGGTCTCATCCTGCTGGTGCTCGGCCTGCTCGTCGGGGGCCTGCACATCCTGTTCGACCTCGGCATAGCCTTGATCGTCATCGGCGTGATAGTCGAACTCTGCGGCGGCCTGGGCTTCACCGCGTTCGGCCGACGCCACTGGTACTAGGAGGCCCCCTGTGACCACTGACCCGGAGTCAACGAACTGGCCCGCTGGGTGGCAAGCCACCCGAGACGCCGCTACAGGCGCACAGCCCACCGTGGGCCGGATCGTGCACTGGGCGGACAACACCAGCCAGCGCCCATGGCCAGCCCTGATCGCCGCGGTCAACGATGACGGCACCGTGGACCTGACGGCGTTCAACCCGCTGCCCAACTACTTCAAGGGCGTGGCGTTCGACCACACCGGCACCGTGGGTGGCACGTGGCGCTGGCCCCCGAGGAGCTGACCATGCCCCGACGTGACCCGGTGGTCACCACCGACCCCAACTTCACCCCCACCGCGGTGGACCACCCCCCCGCAGCCCCGGCGGCCCCGACTGACCGGGAGATCGCCCGGGCCATGGCCGTCCCCGTCCAGGTGGTGGGCGACGACCTCTCCCCAATCCCATGGCTTGGACAGCGTGTCCATTTCTTGGGACAGGGTGCGTCGGAGTGCCTGGCCGGGATGATAATCCGCATCATCCCCCCAGCGCCTGGTCTCCCGGACACCGACCGGTGTGAGCTGCCGGTGTTCTCCCCCGTGACCCCCCACCCCGTGTTCGTCACCGCCGACAG
>Ga0157374_10000155_pt1 | contig 63063 bp, 58 predicted proteins | sample M25metaG_FD_115308 | JGI IMG/M metagenome (GOLD analysis project Ga0157374, IMG submission 115308) | Miscanthus rhizosphere microbial communities from Kellogg Biological Station, Michigan, USA - M2-5 metaG | ecosystem: Host-associated > Plants > Roots > Rhizosphere > Soil | place: USA: Michigan...
CGAGATCGCCATGCAGCGCTCGACGGCCGAACCGTAGCCCGCGCCGATCAATGAGTCCACCGTCTGATCGATGTCCGCATCCGGCATCACGACCAGGTGGTTCTTCGCACCGCCCAGCGCCTGCACGCGTTTGCCGTGCTTGGCCCCCGTTTCGTCGACGTAGTTGGCGATGGGGGTGGAGCCGACGAAGCTGACCGCCTTCACGTCCCGGTGCTCGAGCAGGGCATCCACCACGACCTTGTCACCCTGAACGACGTTGAACACGCCATCGGGCAGGCCCGCTTCCTTCAGCAGACTCGCCATGAACAGCGATGCCGACGGGTCGCGCTCGCTCGGCTTCAGAATGAACGTGCAGCCGGCGGCCAACGCGACGGGGAACATCCAGCAGGGGACCATGCAGGGGAAGTTGAAGGGCGTAATGCCGGCAACGACACCGAGCGGTTGCCGCACGGTCCAGTTGTCGATGCCGCGGGAGACCTGCTCCGTGTAGTCGCCCTTCAGCAGTTGCGGGATCCCCGCGGCGAATTCGATGACGTCGATGCCGCGCGCGACTTCGCCCTGGGCGTCGGAGAAGACCTTACCGTGTTCGGCGACGATGATGGCCGCAAGTTCGTCCTTGTGACGATTCATGAGCTCGAGAAAGCGCAGCAGCACGCGTGCGCGCCGAATCGGCGGCGTGTCGCGCCAGCCCGGGAACGCGGCTTTCGCGCTCGCGACGGCGGCATCGACGTCGGCTGTGGTGCCGAGCACGAGGCGGCGGGCCACCGCGCCTGTCGCCGGATTGAAGACTGCCTGCGTGCGATCGCCCGCGCCACGCTCGGTTTTACCGCCAATGAAGTGAATCACGTCTGCGGAATCGGCATAGGGCTGCATTTCGTCTCCTCGCGGGTTGGTTGATGCTGACAGTGTACGAATGCGGAGGCCGCATGCAAAGCGTCTCCAACTGAATTGATTGTTTTCTCCAGCGAACAATCAATGAGCGATGCGTAAAACATAACTCGACGCGGTGCTATCATCGGCAGGCTTATCGGCGTGCTACGGGATTCCATATATGGATACGCAAAAGATCGAGGCGCTCTGGACCCACTTGCATTGGCTCAACGTGCTTGCGTCGCAGGGTACTTACACGGCGGCGGCAGCTCGGCTCGGGGTCAGCAAGGCGGCGGTCAGCCAGCGCATCGCGGAGCTCGAGCGGGCAGCGGGGGTTGTGTTGGTGCAGCGCACCACCCGCAGCGTGCGTTTCACCGAAGCGGGCAGGCGCCTCGTTGACGACACACGGGAGGACTTCGAGCGCATCGCCGCAACGTTCGCGAGCGTGCGTGAACTGGCCGATGCGGTGCGTGGGACGGTGCGCGTCACTGCGCCGGTCGCGTTCGCGCGCCAGCAACTGGTGCCGCGCCTCGCCGAATTCTCGCGCGCGTATCCGGAGGTGAGGGTGCAGCTCGAGCTATCCGATCGGCTTACCTCGATTGCGAGCGAGGGTTTCGATCTTGCCATCCGCCATAGCGCGAACGTGCCGGATACCCATGTGGCCGGGAAGCTGTGCGATACACGCTCCGTGATCGTTGCGACGCAAGCGTACCTCGAGCGGCGTGGCACGCCGTGGGCGCCGGCCGATCTTGCGCAGCATGATTGCCTTTACTATCCGCGCCCAGTGGGTTCCGGCGTGTGGTCTTTCGAGAAGGTCGGCAGACGCAACGAAAAGTCGCGCGTCAATGTGACGGTGAACGGACCGGTTTCGGCGAACAACAGCGAGATATTGCGCGATGCCGCGCTCGAACATCTCGGTATTGCGCTGTTGCCGGACTTCACCGCGCAATCCGCCTTGCAAGCGGGCAAGCTCTCGGTGCTGTTGAATAACTGGCGCCCGGTGGGCGCATTCGCTTCGCAACTGCATGTGGTGCGCCCGCACGGCGTACAGGTGGCGCGCGCGGTCAAGTGCTTTACCGACTTCTTGCGGCAAGCGTTCAGGGATGGATTTCCGCTGGAGTGATTGGCGACGCTGCAGACGTTACCTGCATTCCGCTGCGTTCGCCGTTGCTTCGAGGCTGGAGACGGATCGCTGCAGGCCTTCGAAAACGCGCACCGCGACGCGCTCCGGAAACCCGGTTGGCAGATCCCGGGACACGCTCGCGATAACGTCGGGAGTGCGCGCGATGAGCCGTGTAATGAGAGGCTCGGCATCGGGGCCGTAATGGCAGAGGCGAGCAGTAGTGTTGAAGTGACTGCGCTTGATGTCGCGCATCTTATAGTGCTTGCTCTTGCCCCACATAGCCATGGCGAGCGGGGCTTTATGCCAGGACCATTGATTATTGGCATCGCCTTCGACAGGCCAGATCGACATGACGTCATAAAGAGGCGTCAATTGAAAACGTCCGCCGGCCAACAGGCGAATGCTGAAATTCTTGGCGTGGCCATCTGGGGCAGCCAGCATCCAATAGAGAATCTGTGCGTTCAGGAATGTTTCGAGGTCTTCTCGCGCGCGCTCCGATTGTTGGAGGATGCCTGCGATATCACGGACACCGGGGCCGCCATGCGCCTCGTATTTGCGATGCGGCGCGACGCCCAGCGCTTGGCAGAAATCTTCCTGTGGCAGCCGTAGCAGGGTGCCCGTACGTCCATAACCGCGATCGAACCGTTTGACGCAAAGAGCCTTTTCACGGCCGAACGTCGCGATCTGCGCATCTGGCACAGGCAAGCCATAGGCGCGAAGTATAGCGAGGCAAAGCCATTCGTTTTCGACGGACGTCTGGAGATCGACTTTCCGATTACCGACGAGGCCCAGCGGCAGCTTCAAAATATGAGTCGTCGGCGTGGCTCCGTGTGGGCGCATCCAACGGCCGGCATGATGCAGCAAGGCCGTCTTTTCTTGCGCACCGGCGAGCGAAATGCGGAAATCATCGTCGTCGTTCGCGTCGGGAACCGGGCCAGTTATCGCGCGAAGCAGGTGTTCAATGTCTTCTTCGGAAAGCGGAGTTCCTTCGATGCTGTGGACGTTTTCCGGAGCATCGTTTTCGCCGAGCAATTGGACCGCGCCGACGCAGTCACGCCCGATTGCGCGAAGCAGGTCGAATGCCTGCGTCGCGTCCGTCTTGTAGCGCGTCGCTATGCGACGACGAATTTCCGTGCTATCGGGGAGTAGGTTGTCGAAGTAATTTTCGACCCGCTCGCCCTTGAGCGGCGTGTCGCCAACGCCAAACGGTAACGACAGCGATAGCGGCCGGCCCGCGCTGGAGCGCCGCCAGCTCGCGTCGTAGTGCAACTCCATCTCGCCTCTGGCAGGCACCACCCAGGTGCCAACGCGCTCGCCGTTGGCCCAAATGGATAGTGCGCGGGAATGTGACTTTCTGCCCATGCGTCACCACTCCGGCTGCGCTTGATCCGGCTCGTCGCCATCTCGCGTCTGCACGCAGAGTTCCAGCCGATACAGCGCAAACAGCATGAGCATCTGTTGGAGCGAAAGGCTGCCGGTGCTCGTCGTCTCGAGCGCTGACAGCCTTGGCTGCTGTACGCCGATTTGAGCCGCCGCTTGCGTCTGTGTGATGCCTTGCGTTTTCCTCGCTGAGAGAAGAACTTGGCCCAGTTGCGCCGGGGTCCGAACGATGATCTGCATGGCAGATATCTCCGATACAAATATCGGCATTATATTTTCCTGAGAGATATAATGCAAATATTTGTGTCGCAGATATGTTCGAACTATACGCCGACGCGGCGTTTAACGGTTACTGGAATCGCCTAACCGAAAATCCCTGAGGGAAGCCGGGTCGCAACCGCGCCCAGACTCATAATCAGGAGCACGGGGCTGTGCCATGCTATCAGGATGAGCTTCGCCCGACGCGCAGCAGGGCTTCGACTTGCAGCGGCGCGCCGGACGCTTCCACGCGCTGGGGCAGCTACTGGCGCTGATCGATGAGGTGATCGAGCATGGCCTCGGCTCTGAGCGATGTGCGCCCAGGATGTTCGGGGTGTTCTCGATCGAGGCGCCGCCGGCGCCAGGGCAGTTACCGGTGCTGCGGGTGCTGGCGATCGGCACCTCCGCGCAGGTCGCACGGACCGCCGCCGCGGCGCGGGTATGACCGGAGAACAAGCATGGGCAAGCTGACCGAATTGCGCAACGAACCCACGCGGAGTTTCGGGCCGGCTAGGAGCAGCAGGGCCATCTGATCCGGTTCGGGCGGATGATGCGCGGTGCTCGCGAGAGCCAAGGGCTCACGCAGGCGAAGCTTGCCGCGCGACTGGAGATCAGCCAGTCGGAGATCAGCCGCCTGGAGAAGGGCGAAGGGGTGAACGGACCGACGTTCGAACGGATCAAAGTCTGCCGCGCGCTGCTCGCCGCGCGTGACCTGGCCGCGCTGGCGCGGCGCACCCGCTGGACTACCATTGCGCGGTTGGCGGGCGACCTCGAAGCCGACGCGAAAGCCGTCCCGACCGAGTTCAACGCGACCGACTACTGGATGCTGCTGGTCGGCTTCGCCTGCGGCGCCCTGGCCTCCCTGATCAAGCTCTTCTACCTGATTCCCGCGTCGCACCTCGGCGGATGAGCGCGCCCGGGCCCGTCACCTTGAGCAGCCTGTGCCGTCTGCGGCAGCACGCCAGGTGCATCACGATCGGGGACAAGTGCTCTATGTGTACCGATGCTCGGCATGCCGCCATCGAGGCGAGGTACACCTGCCCGACGACACCCATGGCGGCGAAGCCACCACGTGTTCGGAATGTGGCAGTCCCGCGCTATTGGAATGGGACGACGGTGTAACGCTCGACGTGAAGGGCCGGCCATGAGTATCTCGATCGGCCTCACGAGATGCCTCGCAATCGCGTTGGCGACCGGCGCGCTGATTTCGGGCCTCCTGGCAGCTTGGTTTTGGGAACGCGCCGCACGCGTACCCGTCGTTCCTCTGAACGGCGACCCCCAACGCGATCATGCCGGTCTTGCCCGAGCTCACGAATCGGTGGTGGTGGACGGCCCAGTTCCGAGCCGACCAAGAAATGGGCCGCTTGAACACCCTCGCTGCACGGTGGACCGCGCTCGGGGTGGTGCTCGGTGGCTTGTCGTCGCTGATTGGACTGTTCTAACGTCATGGCGAACCGACCGCAGCAACTCGAGCTCCCGGTGCCGCGCACCTACAGTCGCACCGAGTTCACGGCGCTGCGCGCGCGTGTAAAAGGGCTGTCGATCGCGACGATCGCGCGCGCCTACTTCGATGCCGAGACGACCGAGCCGCTCGAGGTTGAGCGGCTGCTGCGCACGATGCGCGACGACCTAGTCGCGCTCGCATTGCGCGAGGGCTCGTCGGTGCTCGTGGCGCACCTGAAGGCGTCGATCGCCAAACATGGCGAGGTGCGCTTGACGCCCGTCACGCTGCAGTTCATCGAAGAAGCGGCGGGGCAGTGGGCCAAGGCGCGGCCGACGATCGATCATCCACTTGCGCGGTGGTTTCGGCCGCTCGTGGCCGAACGGCTCGCCGGCGAAGGGGTCCGCCCGGTGGGCGAGCTGGTCGCCTTCATCAACCGCCGCGGCGGCAGCTGCGTTCCGTCCCGCGCATCGGCGCGGGACGCGCGTGCGTGCTGGTGGCCTGGCTGCGCCGCCACGCGAGCTCGCTCGGCCAAACGGTCGAGGCCGAGGTCGAACTCGCCGATCTGCTCGCCGCGCCGGCGACGACCACGACGATCCTGGTCACAACCGGTGCCGCGCAGTTGGCGCCGCTCGAGCGCCTGGCCGTGCCGGCCGAACTGTCGGGTACGCGCGGAGCGAACCGCGGGCCGGGATTCGCCTACGTGCGTGCGGCGCACGACCTAGACGCGGTACGTGCCTATCTGCACCGCTACGACGAACGACCCGAGATGCAGCGCGCCTACAAGCGCGAGCGCGAGCTCGAGCGGCTGGTGCTGTGGTGCGTGGCCGAGCGTGGCGTCGCGCTCTCGTCGATGACGGTCGAGGACTGCCAAGCGTATAAATCCTTTCTGAAGCTGCCCGCCGAGCGGTTCACCGGTCCGCCCGTCGCCCGCGCGAGCCGCCAATGGCGGCCCTTCGCACCGGGCGGTCTCTCGCCGGAGAGCCAGCGCTACGCGGTGCGCGCGATTCGCGCCGCGCTCACGTGGCTCGTGCATGTGCGCTACTTGGCGGGCAATCCCTGGCAAGCGGTGACGGATCCGGCCACGGTCAAGCGCGCCCGCAAGCTGCAAATCGAGCGCGCGCTCCCGTTCGACCTATGGTCGCGCATGCGCGCGACGCTCGCCGATCGGGCCGCCTTGGACGGTGCGGCCGGCGCGCGTTGGTGAGCCGCGCGTGCGCTGCTGCTGGTGATGGGCGACGGCGGCCTGCGGATCGCCTAGGCGGCCGCCGTCGCTCGGAGGGCGCTCGCCTGGTTGCCGGCCGACGACGAGACGCCGGCGAGCTGGCTGCTCGAGGTCATCGGCAAGGGCATGAAACAGCGCTTCGTGCCGGTCAGCGACGAATGCGTCGACGCGATTCGCGCGCATTGGCGCGATCGGGGCCGGGAGTTCGATGCGGGCAGTGCCGAGGGACCGCCGGATTTGCCACTGATTGCGCCGCTGGTGGTGCCGCCGACGCCGCGGGCCCGCGCGAAATTCGGTGTAGCGAAAGACGACGACTTACCGTGCGCGATCGGAGGCTATTCGGTGCGCGGAGCACGCGGATTAACGCGCTGGGCGATCAACCAACTACTTGAAGAGCTGCCGGAACTATCGGAAGCCGAGCGCCGCAAGCTTAGCGGCACGTCGCCGCATGCTTTTCGCCACACGGTCGCCACACAGATGCTGGCGAGCGGCGTGGCGCTCGAGATCGTACAGCGCACGCTCGGCCACGCGTCGCTCGGCACGACCTCGATCTACGTGTCGCCTGAAGAGGCGCGCCTGCGCCGCGAAGCGGCCAAGTATCACGCACGCCTCAGCCAGTCGGGGCAGTAGCTCGGGTCGGCGGGTCGGGTACAGATACTCCCTGCTGGCGCGGTCGGCCTCACGCGGATATGATTCGATTACGCGCCGGGGGCGCGAGCAAAAGTGACCAAAACCGAGAGAGACCATCATGCAGACCTTCGTTTCAGCGCGGGGCATTCGCATCTTGTTGCATTGCACGTGGGTGAACAGCCGCCCGTCAATTCTTGAGCATGGGATTATTGCCCACAGCGCACCGATCGCCGGACGATTCCCTTCGAGTCCAACGACGCGTCCCGTCGCGATAGCTACCTGAACGCAAGCTACGTTACCCATCGACTTGCCCAACTCCCATCTGTTTGGGCTGCTGACCTGCGATCACCCCCACGTTGAGTGGGCGTGATGGGCATCGAAGCGACCGGACACCTTGGACGACCGAGTTGGCGGTTCACTTTGCATCCAAGATCACTACTATGAATTCACACATGCGGCGAGAAAATCACGAGAGCTCTAGCGGATCCGCCGGTCTCCCATTCCTACGACTGCGTGAATCTAACGTCTAGAAAAATCATGAGCGAGAAGCGTCTCACATCGATCTCCCCATCAAGCGCCTTCTGCCATGCGGCACTTGTGTTGTTTTTGCTCGCGTTTCCGGCCATTGCAGTGATGAGGTTCCTTCAACACTTCGATCCGCAACGTGCCGATATGACGCATCCGAGCCCATGGTGGGCTACCTGGCTACTGTTCCCGGTCGGGCTCGCACTTGCCGGAGCAGTGTGGGCCCTGCTCGCAAGTTTGGCCTATAACGCCATCGCTCGGTTGCTCGGTGGCATTCGATATCACGCATAGCAAAACCAGGAAAGGGCGAGATGAAGCTTGTAGACGCAGTTCACGCGATCATGTCCGAGGCGTCGGCACCGGTCACGCCGCAGTACATTCGAGATGAGATCAAGCGTCGATACCCGGAACTCTACGGGACTGACGCGGCGAAGCGAAACGTCGAAAGACATAACTTCAATGACCTAGACCACGCATTGCTATCGCCGATCTATAAGATCTGCACGAAAGACGATCGCTATGTAGTCGATCGATCCACAAAACCGTTCAGTGTTTCTTTGGCGTCGTTATCTGCCATCGAAGAAGCGTTGGACAACGACGTAGGCGAAGATTTCGAGCAAGAGACTGGAACGTTGTATGTTCTTTCGACTGGCGTCTGTACACGTGATGGAAAGGGCATCGTGAAGATCGGTTTCACTACCCAGGAGCTTTCTCGGCGCATCAACCAACTCTATACGACCGGCGCGATGTTTCGATTTGAACCGATCGCCTCGTATGAACTGCACGGATACGACCTGTTGGAGCGCGCCTTACATTGCTTGCTTGCACCGTTTCGCTTAAACGACGCGCGCGAGTTTTTTACCGATGATGTGCTACCGTTTGTTGAAGAAGTCGTCGGCGTTCATCGACGGATCCAGGGCGCAAGGCCGAACGTCCGCCGTCCCTAGGAAAACGGGAGCGAGCAGCACGGGTGGCGCCCACAACTCCAGATCCGCAGTTCGTACGGAAATTGAGCTTGCTGCCCGCTTACTTCGCCGGCAGCATCGCATACTACCGCGTTGGGTTCGTGAGCGAGGATGGCAACTATGGACGCTATGAGGCTCACCTTACTGACACGATGATTGCGTTCGGGCGACTCGTGTCCAACACTCCGCTCAAGGCTCATCCACGACTTGGCCGCGAGACCTAGTAAATTGGGGAAAACGAAAATGGATCGCCAACCGTCTGATGCCGCTACGCCCGGCGTCGATTTGTCGAAGCTGCCGACCACAGACCTCCTCGCCACGCATTGCTTGGTAATCGCGGAGCTGCAGCGACGCGGCATTCTTCGGTCTGGCAACAACCCGACGGGCGACTACGCGGAATGGCTGGTTTCTTGCAAGTTGGGATTGGAGCTTGCCGGGAAATCGTGCAAAGGATACGACGCGACAGATGCGCAGAAGGTGAGGTACGAAATCAAGGCGCGCCGAGTGACTCCCACGAACCCGTCAACGCAGATGAGTCCCATTCGAGACTTGGCAGGAGCGCATTTCGACTTTCTGATCGCGGTTGTGCTCGATAGAGACTGGAACGTCTCGGCCGCAGTGAAGATCCCGCATCGAGTCGTTCCCGTGGTTGCATCATTCAAGAAGCACGTGAACGGACACGTGATGCATCTTGGGCCGGGCGTGTTCTCGGCGGCCGGGGTCGAGGACATCACCGCAGTACTTCAAAATCGTTGATGGGTAGGAAAACAAGATGGAGACGCTCAAGGCCCATTGCCCGCGGTGTGACGGCGAACGAAATTGCAGCGTTCATGGCATGCTCGATGAGCCTTGGGAATGGAGTGACGAGCATACCTCATCCAGCGGGCAGACCGACCATCGACTGCTGAAATGCTTAGGCTGCGAAACGGTCTTCTACCTGCGCGCCAGTTGGGATTCAGAGCACTGGGACTTCCGGCTAGGTGCAGATGGGACTCAGCAGTTTTACCACCCCATCACCGTTACGACCTATCCGATACCCGAGAAGAGCAGCAGCCGGCCAGACTGGATTTGGGATTTGTCGAGCATAGATCCTCCGCTGGCGACGATTTTGATGCAGACGTACGATGCGCAAGCTGCGGGCGCGCTGATCCTGGCGGCCGTCGGGCTCCGGACAGCTCTCGATCGAGCCACGGAGTTCCTAAAGATCGATCCAGGTCTGTCACTCGAGCGGAAGGTAGACGGCTTGATGGTCCGCGGCTTCGTTGGCGAGACCGAGGCGAGGGTGCTGGCAACCGTGGCGGACGCGGGAAACGCAGCAGCTCATCGCGGATGGTCCCCAGACGAGAGTGAGTTTTGTAAATTGCTTGGAGCGCTAGAGCAATTCATCACTCGGGCGGTGATTAGTGGGAAGTCCGTTCTTGAGATTGCGGCGCGTATCCCTCCGCGGCATCCGCGTCCGGTGAAGGCCGTCCCAGCTCTTGAGGATGGCTTGGTAAAAGGCGCTGCACTTGGCGAGACGGACGATCAATAGAAAAGCGATGTGTCCCATAGACCGCTTCGAATCTGCGCTGCGTGCGGTCCTTCCCGAAATGGCGGGTGATCGGTCGTTCGTCTGTGACGGCTCGCCGCTAGACTGTACGGTCTTCATTGTCGGTTGTAATCCCGCAACGGATACGAGGACCGAGTTCTGGCATTACTGGCGCACGCGGGCTACGGCTTCGACAAGGCGCGCTGGTACGCCGATTACCGAGAGGCTCGGCTGGCCGCTGGCCACCGAGAGGTCAGCAACACTCGACGCGCGATCAACGTCTTGATTGAAAGCTGCGCCCCGGCGAAATGCCTCCTAACGAACGTGTTCGCAAAGGCATCGAAGCGGCAGGTTGATTTGATTGACCGCGATACGCAAACCGGCCTGTTGGGCTTTCTTCTGTCACAAATCAGGCCGAAGTGGATTGTTGCTCATGGAAAAGTGGCGAGCGCTGCAGTAGATCAGCTCCCGTTCGATGGGACTGTACTGTCTGGAAAGCATTTCCGCTTCCGGTCGCACGATGAGCTCCGCCGGATCGGCGATATGGTGCTGAGGGGTAGGAGAACCTTAGTTGGGTTTGCTACATTCTTATGTGCATAGTGTTGAGTGAATTGCGGGAGCAGAGTGTGAAACCGACGCCGGCAATGGTTCCCTGCGACGTCTGTGGAAAGGCCTTCCAGTTTGGACCGCATCGTTACGATGGCAGGGCTATTGCGACGTACGGGATTGCTGCATGTATGCAGTGCTGGGACTCAAATTGGGATGGGTGGGCGCGGCACTTCGAGGCGAAAGTAAAAGCGAGGCTTCTGGCAGAGGGCAGGGCGTCGCCGCCGCGGAACTTGAAGGGCCTGCTGCCGCGAGAATAGGAAAAGGCTAGCGAGCGAGGAGCAGACCGTGGCGGTGACTGAGATCTCTGCGATTGAATTCTCCGAGTGAAGGGGGTGGTCGGTTCGAGAGCGGCCTTCGCAAGATCTCGACGTCTAGGGAGTCTGCGTTCGATGATCCGATGACTGGGGCCGCTCAGATACTGGCTACGAAGGGTTCGAGAACCTGGAGCCCGATTCCTACGGCGTGGGTCGTAAGCGAGTCGGTTCGGCTGATATGCGCCCGAAATGCCCGAAGTGTGGCGGAACGTCGATCACCGTCGGCGCCTACATCAAGAGTACGTGAACGTCCGCCAGGTCGGCGCAATGAAAATCGGCCAGAGCCGGGGCAAAGTAAAAGGGAGAGCTGAGATGAAGCCCAGTCTTACAGTAGTTGGAATACTTGTCCTGGTGTCCGGCATCGCGGCTGGGTTCATGAACCATGAATCACTGCCGTGGGTGGGGGTGGTAGGATCTTTCGTATGCTTGGCGTTCGCAAATCTGGATAGCATCGAATTTTTCAAAGCGTCGCGCGATGGCGTCGAAGCAAAAACGAGAGCTGTCATCCAGCAAGCGCGAGACACGTTGACCGAGTTGCAGATTCTCGCGACACATCTCGCCGAGATGAGCCTGACGCTGGTGCAGCGAAGTGGGCGAATGGGCGGCTACTCCGACGAGGAAAAGGACCGTATTAAAGCAGACATGCTCTCGACGCTGAGTAAGCTCGGCATCGAGGACGAAAAGTTCGAGCTAGTTTTGAAAGAGTGGCGTCGATTCGAGGCGCTCGACTATGTGTTCGGCATATTGGGAAACTCTCGAGTGCCGGATGGCGTTGGTAATGAAGTGATAGAGGATTGGAAAGCGTTTCGGAACAATGCTGTGCTTCGCGATCGCACTGATGCAGATGTGGTTCGGGCCTTCTTGGACCATCATGGCTTCATGACAGAGGAGCGGCGCGAACTCCTCATGGACTACGAGCATTTCCTGACATTGAATACTCACCGACGCCCCGACGTGTGGCGCAATCGGCGGAACTGGACGCAGCTCCAGAGGGAGCAAGCGGCTGCCCAATGACTGACGTTGTCCGCTGGCATCAGACTGATGTCGACGTCAGTGGGATCCTGTCGATTGAAGAACTGGCCAGGCCCCGGGACGTAGAGATCGCCAGAGACGAAGGAACAGGGATCATGGAATACTCCGCCCCGGAATTTCAACAGGGCGCATTCAATTGTCCACACTGCAATGCCTACGCACACATGAATTGGCAACCGGTGTTGACCGGTAACGCACATGCGGCGTTCTGGGCGGCGTTCTGTGCGAAATGCAATGCGCCATCGCTTTGGCGCATCGCGGGTACCAGACCAGCACCCGCCGACACGGCGCCTCCAGATTCTGGAATCCAGATCTACCCGATGCTATCCCCAGCGCCCATGCCTAACGTCGATCTGCCCGACGACTGTTTCGGCGACTACCTTGAGGCGCGCGAGATCATGCAACGCTCTCCACGAGCAGCGGCAGCTTTGCTTCGTCTCGTGATCCAGAAGCTGTGCAGGCACTTTGGTGAGCCTGGACGGGACGTCAATCAAGACATCGCCGCATTGGTTCGACAGGGATTGCCGGTGATTATGCAGCAAGCGTTGGATAGCGTGCGCGTAATCGGGAATGAGGCTGTGCATCCCGGCGAGTTGGATGTTCGCGATAATCCCGAGGTGGTTTCTGTTCTGTTCACAATCGTCAATCTCATAGTTGAGAAGATGCTTACAGAGCCGCGGAAGATTGCCGAGCTTTACCAAGCCTTGCCGCCCAGAAAACTGGATGGCATAGCCCAGCGCGACAAGTAACGTATTTCGCAAGCCCAATCACGCGTAGGAAAGCACATGAAGACGATTGCTCTGATCCTCAACCTCGTCGGCGGAATGCTCGCGCTGGCCAGCGCTTGGTATTGGTGGGCTTCCACTAGGTCCAAACTGCCTGCCGTTGAGCCGGCTACAGGGAAGCCGACCGGACCTGTGGGGATGTATGAGATCAACAGAACTCTCTACGAGGGTGCGGTGGCCAACAGGAAGGCAGCGGCTTGGACTGCCGCATCTGCGCTGGTCTTCGGCACAAACGCTATCCTCACTGCCGTGTACGGTCCCTAGTCATCGGGACGTACGGTTCGATGCCTCGACTCTCAAGCTGGTCGTCGAGACTCGTTTGATCTGAGGACCACTGAAAACGAGGAAGAACGGGGGAAGCAATGGCGCGTCGAAAATATCAACGAAAGAGTCATCTGGCTGAAGCGATCAATCGCTCGAGTCCGCATTGGCAAGTGTTTTGGGCGGTCGTTATCGTGTTGGCATTCATCTTCTCGATGGTGATGTACTTTTCCCACTGAAAGGGAAAAAACAAAAGCAAAAGGACCCGTTCATGACCGACTCCGTGCTTCCCGAGGCAGAGCTGCTCGCGCAACCGGCCAACCAGTTGCTGGATGCGTTCGGCGCCGGTCAAGCATCGCCCGGCTCGGGCAGCGCCGCGGCGCTCATGGGCCTGCTGGCAGTCAAACTCATTCGCACGGTGTGCCTGAAGAGCTTGCAGAAGAATCCCGAGCGCAATACCGAGGTCACGCTGCGCCACCTGCTCGATGAACTCGGCGCGGTCGAGCCCTCGCTCCGCGCCCTGTTCGAGAAGGATGCCCGTGAGTTTGACGAAATCGTCGGCCTGCGGATGGCGCGCGATGCGGCCACCGACCCGGACGCGAAAAGTACCGCCTCGCGCCGCGCCAACGACCTGCTCGAGGTGGCCACCGACAACACGTTCCAGATCATCGATCTCTGCCTGCCTCTGATCGACCACGGCGTGACCGTGTTCGAGCACGGCTGGCAGTCCGTACGGGGTGACTCCGGCGCCGCCATCAGCGCGGCGATTGCCGCTGTCACCTCGGGATTGTTCATCGCTAATCTGAACATCAAAAGGCTAAAAGAGCGCAACTACGCGCGGGATAACATCGACCGATGCGCGGCCCTACTCGCGCTCCTGCAGCAGAAGCAGCAGACCGCGTTGGGTTGCGTCACGTCGCTGAACGCCGAGGCGCTTGACTCGCTCGCCATCGAGGGAAATGTCTCGCTGCAACTGCCGCTCGACTTGGCTGCAGACCGGCTCTCCCGTTCCGCGGATGATGAGGCGCTATGATTCCGCGCACGAAGCTGATCCAGGTCACCGAATCCGTCATTCAGAGCCTGATCGACGATGGAGTGCGCGAGGCCCCACGGTCGATTTCAAGGAGGCGGCTGCGCGCGGCGAGGAAAACGGGACAGCTCATGGACAAGACTTAAAAGCATTGGTGTGTGGGCCTCGACAAGAGCGCGAACGATCACTTGGCCGACGTCGTCATTTCGCTGAGCCGGGGCCCGCTCCGGTTGGTAAGTATTTCATCGGAATTTCGACTGGGCCATCCAGGTTAGCCTTGATGTGTGCGTCCTCGAAGGCATCCCACAGCCGACCAGCGGATTCCCCGATACGCAGGCCGGCTGCATGTGCTTTGGGCACATAGAAGCGCACATAGCTCCAGCCCGAGTGCTAGGGATACTCACCGTGATCATACGCCGAGAGCACGGCGGCGCATTCTGCCGCCGAGACGATGCCTCGAAACGCGAGTTCTTCAACCATGAAGCGCGCAACAATTTGTTCCTTGTCCTGCGCCTGAAAGGCAGACTTCTGCGCCAGCAACTGTGGCTGCCCGACCAGGAAGGTGAAGAGCCGCAGCGCGTTGTTTTCGAGCGGGTTCATTTCAATCGGATATTTATCTCGGAATGGCACAATGCACGTCTTTCGCTTTTGAAAACACTATTTCGCGCAAAATCATTATTGCATATCTAATATAACGGAATTTTAACAAAATCGATGAAACGTCAAGCCGCATTAATGCGGCTTTTTATTTCAATCTCGGGATATCAATGTCTGGAAAGAGAATTGGCAGCCCGGGCGCCAGCACGTCGGCGGCCCAGTCAACGGCAACACTGGTTGACGGCGGCGCAGGAACCGAGGCTTCTGCGCCCGGAAATAGGCCCACCGTTTGCGCCAGTTCACCGTCGGCGCCGCTCGAACCGCTTTCAAGGCGCCAAGCGTGCCGCGCGACCGGCATCTCGGCGAATGCCCGCCGGCTGGCGCCACTGCCACCCGGGCCCTCGCTGACAAACGACATCACGCACATCGAGAATGCCAGGAAAACCGTGGATAAGGCGCGCAAATACGGCAAGACCTGGCGGTTGCTTGCGGCCGGACAGCGAGGTGCGTGTGACATCGAGCAAGGCATGACTGTGGCAAAGCAGGGGCTCGAGTCCGCCCGGGGTGGCTTGGCCGCACTGGAAGAGGCGAAACGAATGGGGCAGGAGCCCCCAGGAGGGTACGAGGACGCAAAGGCCGAGCTGATCGGCTACGTGCTGCAGGCCGCCGAGTTCGGCATCGTGACGCTGCACAAACAGCTCGAAGCGTGGAACCAGGACGGCATGGTGTTCCAAACGCCCAATCTGCCCGTTGAATTGGGGATGAGAAGTCCGCCACGGAGCGTCGAGGCTGTCATCATCGGGCAAGCGCTCGCCGAAATGGCGGATAAGCGCAACCAGCTCCAGACCTACGAAAAGATCGTTCTGGACTTTCCCGCCTGGCTCAAGACCGGGGGAAACCACGCGTTCCTGCAAGCGCATGCGACAAAGATGAAGCTGTCGACGCAGCTCGCTCGATCGACCATGCGCGGTATGAATGCCCGCGTGGTCGAACTCCAAGTTGAACGGTTGAAGGCGGCCGGCCTGCGCATGGGAAGCGTCATGGAGCGAATGGGTGAGGATTCGCTCAAGACTATGGCCGACACGCCTGAGCTACGCGACGCCTGGGATGTCATCGACTAGGCAGATGATCGCAGCCCCGCGCAGTTGGCCGAGGCCAAGGCGGTGGCCATCCGCTATCTTGGCGGAATCAATGCTCTGAGCGAACAACTGTGCTTTGAAGCGGCGGATAGAATCGACACGGACGACCAGTCCGACCTCTGGCAACACGCGCTCGACATGGCGGGCGCATTCAAGACCTATGCATCGTACCTGCGCGGCTTATGTGATGAACTCCGCGTTGGCAGCGGTACGGTTGTCGCGGATGTTACGCGCCGTACCGTGCAGGCAGCGCCATCGTTGAGCTCGCCAAACGCGTCTTCACGCAAGCCGGAACAGGACGCGGGTAGCTCGCAGACAATCTTGCCCCCACAAGGCGAGGCGCCAGCAAGCCACACAGCCGTGCCCGACTACATTGGGGCGGTGCCCGAGTCGTCCAGCCGAGCAGAGGCGGTGGCAAAAAGGCCCACGACAAAATATCGAGAGTTGGCTGAGCGCGCGGGCGGCGACGTTGTATCGATCGGACGCGAATTGGGCAAGGACACTCGCGCTGTCGAGCAGATGTCGGGCTCCATGTTCGACCCGATGGACGCAGCCCAGTTTCTGCGGACGTCGGCTCGGAGTTGGCTTGGCGACATTGGCAATCTGCGCAAAGCCGTCGGCAAGGCGCGGCGAGCATCGCCCAAGGACGAACGGCGGATTGAACAGTTGACGGATCGCCTGGAAGCGTTGACGCTGATGGACAGGAACATTGCCACTGCGGAAGCCGATGCACTCAAGCGTCTCATCTACCCCAAGGCAAAGCACCTGCGGCAATTGCTGAAACTGAAGGCCATCGAAAACGTCGATCCACTCGTCCGGCTGGTTGCCGACGGCGACGTTGGCGACAAAGGCACGCTATTTGAGATGAAGATCCGGCTTCAACGGCTTTCGGATGGCCAGCGGGCAAGACCGTTGTTCCTGCACCTGCATACTTCCAAACTGGTGACCTGCGAAGAGGCGCGCACGCTGCCGTTCGGCATGTTGACGAGCGCCCACGTGAAAACGGACGCGCAGAAGAATCAGGGAAGGAAATGGGAGGAATTGATGGGCGCCTTGGGCGCCGTCCATCGCGGCAAGATCGACGACCCTGTACTGCTCGACCAGTTGCGACGATTTCGCCCCACGACCTAACCCCTCACGCAGCTAGGCTGCCGCAGTCCAGCCAATTCCGTGCATTCGAGTCTAGCTAACCCCGCGCTAGTCCAGCTAATTCCGTTTCCCAGCAGCAGAGCTTCGATCGCCACAACCCGAACGTACTGACCGCGATGCCTCGCTGCTGGCAGAACGCCCGTAGGCCGATGCCGCTCGCTTCCCACTGCGTGAAAACCTCGCGCCAGAAGGCTTCGCCTCGCCGAACGAAACGCTCGGCGGCAACTTGTTGGACTTCTTGCTTCGCGTTCTCTGCCATCGTGTCACTCCCGTTTGCGAATAGCGACACGTTCTCACTACGGCACTACTGCCTCAACATGGGGTTCCCGGACGGATACATTCACACCGGCTGCACGGGCAGCTCCGCCGGTGCGTCGAACCAGGGGTCGTCCCCGCCCGCCATCCCCTCGGATCCGTCTTCCCATTCGTCGCGCGCGTCGAGCCACTCGGTGCCGATCTGCGCGAACGTATCGACCAGGGTGCGTTCGGCGGACGCCCGCTGCGAGGGGCTGAAGAATAGCGGCTCGCGCGCCACGCCCGCCATCTCGACCTCGGCTTCGGCGTGCACATCCTCGGCAGCCGGCGAGCGGCGGCCGGCGATCAGATCGAAGCCCAGGGCCATCGCGCTCCGGCCGAGGCGGATCGCGTGCCGTTGGCCCCAGCCGAGTGCTCCGCTCGTGGCCATGAGGCCCTTGGACAGGACGTCGCCGGCTACCCGGCCGAAGAGCATGTAGGCCGCCGTGTAGCCGACGGTCCCGGCGATGAAGCCCGAGGGGTTGCCCCTGGGGTCGTCCATGTAGCCGTTCATCAGCGCGGCTACGGAGAAGGGCAGGCCGATCGTCATGCCGCCGACCGTGTCGCTCACGCTGTCGTTCATCCCAGTGTGCGAGACGTGCGGGCTCAGCGCTTCATAGAGCAGGAACGTCGACGAGACGACCGCATCGGCGATGAAGTCGGGCAGGGCCAGCCCGTCCTTGCGCATCAGGGCGATGTTCGACCCGAGGACGGCGAAGGCGACGGTCGCCAGTGCCAGCTTTCCCTTCAGGGCGGGATTGTTCGCGAACGAAGCGTCCAGCGCCCGGCGCACCGCATCCAGGGGACCCGGGCCATGGCTGGCAGCGACCGGGCTCTCCTGCCCCGTCCCGGTCGCCACGAGCCGCTCAAGGCCCGTCACGATTCTGGACAGGTCTTGTTTGAAGAAGGTGAGCTGCCGGTCCATGTGCGGGGTGATCCGCCGGTCCTGCTGGAACTCGCCGACGAAGCCGTCGATCTTGCCCAGACCCTCGCGCAGGTCGCCCAGGATCCCCTCGATGGCTTCCTTGAAGCCGCCGGGAAGATCGTGCCTGCGATTGAAGGCGCTGTTGAAGCGCAGCCGTATCGAGTCCATCAGGTCCTGCCCCAGCCGTAGGCCGAACATCATCGCCCCTTGCGCCACCGCCGCGCCGGCGACGAAGCCGGCGTTGTGCTGCAGCGGTTTGGCCTTGGCGTAGAAGGTCGGGACGGCATAGGCGAGCGAGATGAAGAAGACCAGGCTGTGCCGGTTGATGGCGTGCTTCCTGAACAGCTTCGCGTCCGTCGTCGGGCGTCGCATGAGGGAGACCAGCTGTATCGCCGTGTAGATGTAGGAGGCGATGTTGAATGCGGCGTAGGTGCCCGTCTTCTGCGTGAACAGCGTGGCCAGCGGCAAGGGATAGAGAAGCAGCGTCAGCGCGCCCTGGAACATCCGCTTGGCGGCGCTCGCGTCGTGCCGCAAGGTGTCGATGTCGGTCTCGAAGCTGGCCATGAGCGGCGCAAGGTAGCGCCGGGCCTCGGCCAGGAACGCGGCCTCCTCCGGCGTCGCCGCTTGCTTGTCCAAGTGCGACCGCAGTTCATCGACCTTCTCGCTCATGGCGGCCAGCAGCGTCTTCGGCTCGGGGCATCCGGGCTCGGTGACCAGCTCGTTGCGCAGCTTGCCCACGAACTCGACGTCATCGAACTGCTGGAGTTCCTGGACGACCGACAGGTTCCCCAGGAAGGCGGCGACCCGCGCCGAGCAATCGCGCATCGGCAACCCGCTCTCGACGTCCCTCGCATTGCCAGGATGGGGCAGGCGCGGCGGCTGCGCCCTGGGACGCGCCAGTGGCGGGGGGACGTCCGGGACGCCTTCGTCGTCGCGGACTTGCGCGAGGGCCGGCATGTCTTCGGGCCGCGATGGCCGCTGGGTGGAGATCGACAGTAGGTCCGCGAGCCCGGCCGCGGCGTTCGAACGCGGTCTCGGGCGCGCGAGCGCTCGCGTGGCGCCCGTGGGCGACAGCGTGCCGCTGCCTGGTCCCGCTTCCGGGTCGTGCGGATGCGCGTAAGGGCGAAGGCTTGCGGTTTCGATTTTCACGGTGGAGTCCTTGCGAGGTGTCGAAGAACGAAATAATTGCGAATATGAACGAATAAACTACGAATAGAGTTCGCCCAAGGAACGCAGGTAATGAGCAATGCGCTCGAATCGCGTCCAGTCTTTATCGTCGTGGCGCTCAAGGGCGCGGGGAGCGTTGCCGAGCACGGAGAGCTTCTTCGAGGGAGATCTGGACGCCATGTGGCGATCGCCGGCAGGGACGGACATTCGCGGTATAACCGTTCAAACCGCAACGTATTCTCGAAATTTGCGTTCAAAATTCGGCGCGTGTTGCAACGGCGCATCTATTTCTCTGGCGTCCGAAGGAGGGGAACTGACGGGGTGCTCGGCTTCCGTATCCGAGTCCGCGGGCGATGCATCACTTTGCGTACCATGGGCTAGCCGATGGTATGCCTTATAGTCAAAGTCGAGGAAATTCATTTGGTTACTACATTTTTATTGCTAGTCGCAATGCGCAAAGCAAAATAGTGAAGAAGGAGGCGCTAAATCAATATTTCCGAATAAACAGAAACGCCTTTTAAAAAATGACATAGTATTTTCGGCTTGCAACATTTTCGAATTTTCTCAAGCGCACGAAATCTCGTGCCAAAATGCGAAATTTTTGATATTTATCGTGTATCACGGGTTATTTTGCTCATGTTTAGACGTTGTTGCACATACTCGGTCGCTGTGCGGCGTGCTGACGCTTACGGTGTTTGTCATCGTAGTTGTCGCGTCGCTTCACGCGCACTGCTTTAATTCGGACCGGAACACACACTCCGGATTGAGTCAGAGGTCGTTCTTCAATTCCCAGTTGTTGATGTTGGTAAATTCCGCTAGCTGAGATCGTATAATCTGCTAGCGAGAACTTCTCGCAAGCCCTTGGTTTATCCGGGATTTCCATTCCGCCCCCCACTCGAGATGTGGCTATTCGGCCGTTTATGCGGCAGTGTCCTCACGAAACCTGCTAGGGGCTGTTAGCATTCGATGAATTGTGTTTACATCCTGATTTTTAGGGGAGATCAGGATGGTTCGTAGGCTGATGAGCGATGCGCAATGGACCAAGATCGAGCATCTGTTGCCAGGCAAGGCAAGCGATCCGGGGCGCACGGCGGCAGACAATCGGCTGTTTGTCGAAGCGGTGCTATGGATTGCTCGTACGGGCGCGCCATGGCGCGACCTGCCCAGCGAATTCGGTCGGTGAACCCGCTAGCGGTGTGCACGAAATTCGCTAGCGTCGGGTCGCGCCGATGCTATCGCGCGACTGATTTTCAACTCTCTAATCGATTCCGTGAGCGCGCTCGTACTGGTGTGCCTGCGTGATGAATGGCCGGATCGCCTCCGACGTGCTGAAGATCGTCTGCGGTGAGATGGCACATGTGACGCCGAGCCCGGCATCATTCATCTGGAGGGTGGCCTTTTCGCAGGATACCTGTTCGGGATCGGCCATGTCGCCTAGCGGCGTGTATTCGATCCGGCTGATCACCCCGGCCAGGCAGCCCGTGCGCTTGTCAAAAACCGGACTCCCCGACACGCCGTGACTGACGATGGATGTGACGGCTTTCGACCACGTCTTGCCTTTGTACATGACCGCGCCGACCGGTGACGCGGTCGTGGAGTACACCGCATCGTAGGCGGTGATGTACAGCGAGGCACCAACCGGCTCGACGTCGCCACACACCGATGGTGCGTCGAGCGTCGCGAGTTTCGCTGGCGTCTGATCACGCTCGAGCTTGAGCATGGCCAAGTCGTTGTCGTGCAAGTCCCCGTGAAACACGACCTTGGCCGGTATGGTCACCCCACGGAAGACAACGCTCACCTGGTCGGACGGCTGGAGAATCCGCGGCGGCTCGTAGAACAGATGGAAGGCCGTCAGCACTTCCCCGTCACCGAGCCAGACCCCACCGCCCGAAAACGTACGCTCCCCGGAGCGGATTTGGACCTTGATCGGTGCCTTCGAGGCACCGAGGAATTGATGGTACTCGGCCGCCTCTCTTGCCGCATCTTCTGCGTGTACACAGGCGCCGAGCATCGTCGCCGTCAGTGCGATAAGCGCGGCGCGGGGAAGTGATTTCATAGAGATGTTCCTTTTGAGTTCGGACATCTGCAGTGTCGGCGCACACTGCCATAACTTGAGGTCAGCATCGGGCGCGCGGGCAGCTGCGGCGCTGGCATGCTGTTCGCGCGCCTACGGCGGCAGTTGCCGCAGTTGCGTCTGCGCTCGGGAGGATGCGCCGGCCGCAAGGGCCTTGTGCAGGATGCGGCCGGCAACTTCGGGGCGCAAATGGCCGGTCGACGGCGTCCGCCAACGGCCGTCCGAGCGGGATGTCACGAAGCTACGGCACCGCCGGCCTGCGCAGAGGCGCAACTATCTTGATAACTACTGTTATCAGATATGGTGTTGCAGATCGCAAATTCCGCTAGCCATCGTCACGAAATCCGCTAGCAGTGCGCACGAAATGCGCTAGCGTTGCCGTGGGTGGGAGGCATGATATTCCCAACTGAAGCGAATGGTCTGATGGTGGCCGATATCCTCCCAAAGCTTCGTCACATCGTGAGCGCCGCGGAAGGCAGCAAGGGGGGCAATTGCGGGGCGCTGCGCGCGCCTCGTTTCCTCTCGAACGGGTGCCCTGCCCACCGTCCTTCGTCGCTGTGAAATCGGCAATCGGCACGCCCCACGTCAATGCTTCGCCCGCGTCAGAGAAAATCGCGCGCCGGCCAGCAGAAAGATCATGCCGGCGCCTGGAAGTATGAAGCCGACGACAGGCTGCCCGAGCGCGCCGAAACACAACGGCCAGAGCGATGAGCCGAAATTGAGCAGGATCGTGCGCAGGCCGATCACGCGTCCCACGTCCCGCTCGGCCACGACGTCGTGCACCAGCGCGAGCAGGTTCGGCTGCGCAGTGCCGAGCGCGAGCCCGAGGAAGACGGCGAGCGCGCTCATCGTCGCGAAGCTTGTGCGCCATGGGTAAGCCGCGAAACACAGGCCGACGACGATCAAGGCGGCGCGAATCACCCCGACGCTCGACACCAGCCTGATCAGGCCCGGCAGACACACGCGGATGACGAAGGTCGCGCCGGAAAAGAGCCCTAGCACGATGCCGATCTGCTGCGGTGACAGCTTCACGCTGTGGCTCACGAATGGAACGATGAATGCATGGAGATCCCACGCCATCGCGAGAAGCGCGCCGGCGACCAGCACTGTGCGGACATCGCGCTGCCTGACCAGCCGGATGAACGAGCCCTGGCGCGAGCCTTCACGCTGGGCGGCCGCTGTGGCCGGGCTCGAGCGAAACAAACGCCGGCTCAACACGACGAGCGCGAGCAGGGCGGCGGCGACGCCCGCTGTCAGCCACAGTGGGGTATGAAAGCCTCGCGTGCCGGATAGGTATCCGACCAGCATGGCGGCGAGCGAGGTGGCTGCCGACTGCACCATCGAGAAATATCCGAAGTGGCGCACCCGGGCGTCAGGCCGGCAGCTTTCACCGATGTGCATCTGGAGCGAAATCTGGAGCACGGTGAAGCCGATCCCGCTCAGCAGTGCGCCCGGAAAGAGCAGCACATAGGGCGGGCATGCCTGGAGCGCGGCGCCGCACAGCAAAACACCGCTGCCGGCGGCGAGCATCCGACGCGGACCGAGGTGGGAAGTGGCGGCCCCAGCGTGAACCGCCAGCAGCACGGGGGCGATCGAATACAACGCCATCGCCATCCCGAGCTCGATCGGGGGGTGATTACCGCCCACGATCAGAATCGCGGTGCCCACCCGGCTGATGCCGAACTCGAGATAGACGAGGAACCCGATCGTAAGGACGCATGCGAGCGGTCTGCCCAAGCGCGGGCGGTTCATCGAGGCTGGATTTGTCGAGACTTCGCTCATCGAGACGGATTCCGTGCGTGGCTCAGTGTGCAGCCTGCCAGACGATCCGCTCATTGAGCCACGCAGTCGCCTCGGCGATCCGATCCGTCACTTCGTCCTCTGTGTCTCCGGTGATGATCACGCTCAGCACGTCGTCGGTATAGGTCGCCGCTTTGCCGTTCACGGTGCCCTGACGGCCGTTGACGAACATATTCGTGCACCATGCGAACGGCATGCTGAACGGCAGCGATCGCAGTGCCGCTTCCCGCGTCGGAAACATCAGCGACGCCGAATAGCTGCGAGGCGGCTGCGACGCGCCGATCTGCGTATCCAGTCCGCACTGGGCGCGGACCCATGCGCGGCTTAGATTGAACCCGTAGTCCTGTTCGATCAACTCGATGATCAGAGAGCCAGCCGTGCGGCTCGCGATCTCGTTGAGCAGCAGCGTGCCGTCGTCGGCGCAGAAGATTTCCGCGTGAAACGCGAGCGGGTCGGTGGGCGGCAGAGCCGCGACGACACCCTTGCAGAACTTGACGAGACGTTCGCCGAGCTCGGTGTCGGGCCGCATGGTCATGCTCCCGTAGCAGCCGTGCGTCTGATAGTTCAGCGACGAGTTGACGTACCGGTATGGGGCGACGAATTCGTAACGCCCGCCGCGGAGGATGCCGTTGACGTGGTACATCTTGCCGCTGACGAAGGTCTCGATCATGTATTGCCGCGCGAGCTGCTCGAGCTGGAAGTCATGAAGGTCCTGCGAGTCCTTCAGCACACGCACACCGCGGGAACCGGCCGCGTCGACCGGCTTCACGACGACTGGGTAGCCGTGCTCCTCGATGAACGCGGGCAAATCGGTCGGCAGCATGAGGCGCCGGTAACGAGCGGTCCGCACGCCCGCTGCCGCCATGCAGTCCTTCATCACGACCTTGTCGCGATAGGCGCGCGCGCTCACAACAGTCTGCCCCGGCAGTTCTAGTTTTTCACGCAGGGCCGCGACGCGCAGCATGTCGTACTCGGACTGCGACGCGATGAACTGCAGCGGGGCCGAGCGGCCAAGCTCCAGCGCCAGCTGGTCGGCGAGCGGGCTGTCGAGATCGTCGAACTTGCGGATCAGCTTGTACTTGCCGGGCCGGTTCATCGGTTTGCTGGTGAGCGCGTAGACATCGCGCTGTGCGTCGGCGAGCCAGTTATGGAAATCGAACTTGGTGGAGCGGTTAAATACCAGGAACGCCATGATCGTGTTTTGCCTCGTGTGCAATCGTGTTCAAGCGCCTGCCGGCGGCTTCGGGTTCATCCGCCTGTATTCAGGGGTGGGGGCGATGACGTCGGCGAACGGCGTGTCGCGTCCGACCACGCACTCGCCGGCAACGCGTCGCGCCGTGCCCGTGCGAGCGGCGGAAACGACTAGGCGTGCGTTCCGGCAATCCGGGCCGCCTTGATCGATGATGACCTCGCCCGCGGCGAGCACAAACCCGGCGTGACGCACCGCGGTCGGCGCGATGCCGCCGGTGGCCATGTCTTCCTGGCTCCCGCAGCGAATCGGGAAGTGGCGCGCGACGATGCGCGGCGCCGGCCCTGTGTGGCAAACCGAGAACACATAGACGCCGGTGGTGCCCAGGCGTTCGCAGAGTGCGTCGCGACGCGCGGCGTCGATCGCGATGTCGCGCAGGCCAGCCGCGTCGGGCAATTCGACGAACAGCTTCTCGCGCGGCGCGCCGACCGAGCGCGCGAGCTTCGCTCCGGCGCCGCGGATCGCGCTGGCATCCGGCAAGCCGAGCGCGAGCGCAGCGTCGACGAGCGCCTCGCCGCCATCGATCGGCTGCGTGGCAGCCTCCTCCTGCAGATACGACCAGCGGCCCCGCGCGTCCTGTTCGACGCGTACCGGCGTGCCACCGATATCGAACAGCCAGTCCGCCGCGCTGCCATCGCGATTCGCAAGCCACGCCGCCGCGGCAAGCGTGCCGTGACCGCAGAACGCGATCTCGCCGCCCGGCGTGAAGAATCGCAGGACGATCTGCGACGGCGCCGCCTCACGCTGAACCCAGGTGACCTCGCTTTGCAGCCCGGTGGCCATCGCGATGCACGCGTCGATGGCCACCCGTTCGTGCGCCAGCGTCTCGAACACGAACGCAGAGTTGCCGCGTTCTCCGTCGACGCTGAACGCATGAACCAGCGCGCCACACAGGGTTGTCATGACCGGCTCCTCATGTCAGCAGCGGCGAAACCGCGGGAAACGCGCGCTGGAACGCCTCCGCGTGCGTAATAGCGTGCGTCGCGCGACGGCTTGCCTGCGCGCCTCGCTGCAGGGCAACGCGCTCGTAGTACGGCCATACGCCCTCCTGCGACGTGATGCACTCGAACGCCTTGCGTTTGCGCGCCCAGACCTCGGAGATGTCGATGAAGACGTCCGCCTTGAAGTCGCACAGTTCGGGCTGATGCGGCTCAAAGTAGAACAGGCTCGGCGGCGCTATCGTATCGGCGCCATGACCCGGCGCGCTCGCGAACACTCGGGCCTGCATCACCATCTGGCAGGTGTTCGAGTGGTCGATGTTGCCGGGATCGACCGGCGGATGGGTAACGATCGCATCGGGGCGGAACTGCCGGATGATCCGGTTCAGTTGCAGCGTCGTTTCGCGGGTGATTTCGAGCGGGTAGTCGTCGAGATCGAAGCGCTCGAGTTCTACGCCGAGCAAGTCGGCCGCCGCTTCGGCTTCCACGATGCGCGCGTGCCTTACGCTCTCATGCGTTGCGCCGTCCGCTTTCCACAGCTTGCCTGCTTCGCCCATCACCCCGTACGAGAGGCATGCGACCTTGACCTCGCCGCCGGCTTCGCGATGGCGCAGTATCGTGCCCGCCGCACGCCAGACGAAGTCGCCGGGGTGCGCGGCGACCACGAGCAACCGGTTACTCATGAACTTGCCCCCTTACCAGATTCAGATAGCGCGTCGTCAATCGACGCGTGACAGGCCGCTCCGCGTGACGCCCGAGCACGTGCGAATCGACCGACGAGATCAAGTCGGCGTGGCATGAGGGCGGGCGGGCATTGTCGGTCAACGCCGACATGGTACCCGGGGGCGCGCGGCCAGTATGCAGATGCGCGATAGCACATCGATTTCGGTCGGTGGTGCTATCGTCAGCCACCTCTGACAGTTCGGCCGCAAGTCGAGTGGAATGTCAGCGGCCACGGCCAATTGATCGACATTGAGGCGACAGCGCGCGCCCACCCGGCCGAACCAGCTACCGAAGGTTTCATCGGCAAATGGACGATGGCACAACGGCCATGCTCGCTCGGTTTTGCCCATCGCAGGCCTGTTGTAGGTGGCGCAGCGTGATACGCTCGCTGTTGTCCAAAATCGCCTGCTCGGCCGCCGCGTTGAGAATGCGCGAGACATCACCCAGCAGGCCGTCGCTGGCGGCGACCAGCAGTTGTGCGAAGGGGCGCTCGCGCGAGCCCCCTGGACCTTTTGCCTCCGTTTTGTCGGCCTGCGTCCTGGTGGCCGATCAACAGTGTTAGTCTTCGATGCGAATCCGTACGCCCAACGGGAGCGCCGATGAAGATCGCCCAGTCGTGGACCGTCTCCGATATCCCCGAGCAGCGCGGCAAACGCGTCCTGATTACCGGTGCGAACAGCGGCATCGGATATCAGGCGGCGGGTGTGCTGGCGCGCAAGGGCGCGCAGGTCGTGCTCGCTTGCCGCGACTTGCAGCGCGCCGAGCGCGCGGCAAACGCGATTCGAGCCGAAATACCCGCCGCCGACGTCGAGATCGCGATCGTCGATCTCGCGTCGCTGGCATCGGTGCGGGCATTCGCCCGGGCCGAACTCGCGCGGCAGCGCCCCTTGCAGGTACTCGTGAATAACGCCGGTGTCATGGCGCCGCGCCGCCGGCGCACGACCGCCGACGGTTTCGAGCTTCAATTCGGTGTCAATGCCCTGGGCCATTTCGCGTTGACCGCGTTGCTTTTTCCGGCTATCGAGCAGGCTGCGGCTCAGGCCAGCGAGCCGCCTCGCATCGTGACCGTCGCATCCATCGCGCATAAGGGCGGACGTCTGGCGTTCGACGATCTTCAATCGAAGCGATCGTATTCACCGATGGCGGCCTACCGTCAATCGAAGCTGGCCGATCTGGTCTTTGCACTCGCGCTCGCCAGGCGGTTGAGCGCCGCCCAATCGCCCATCATGTCGATTGCCGCGCACCCGGGCGTGGCGAATACCAATCTTTTTCGCGGCTCGGACCGACCGGCCGTCGAGCGTGCGGCACGCGGGATGGTCGGCAGGCTCATCGGACTTTTTTTCAATAGCGACTACGCCGGCGCGTTGCCGATGCTTTTCGCGGCAACCTCGGACGCCGCCATCAGCGGCGGCTACTACGGCCCTCGAGGTTTGATGGAAATGCGCGGCGAGCGCGTAGGGAACGCTCGCGTCGCGCGGCGTGCACGCGACCGTGTGGCGGGGGACCGTCTGATCGAGGTCTGCGAAAAACTGACCGGCGTAAGCCTTCCCGTTTGAGCCTCGCCACGCGGCCCTCCGTAAGCGCGGCCGGCGGCTCGCAGCCATAAGCCCACCTTATGAGCACATAACGCCCCAGCGCTTCTCAAGCGCATATTGAAGCGCAATAGTGGATTCGATGTCGCGCATTTCGCATGCCGCCCGCTCGGTGCGTTTTGCGCGGCCAAGCGCCGTCTACCACGGACTCCCGACTATTCGAACCATCGAATCCGCATCGATCGACAATGCACGCCACTCAACCGAATCTGCTCGTCCTGATGGCCGATCAACTGACGCCCTTCGCGTTGGGCGCCTATGGACATCGCCTCACGAAGACGCCGCATATCGATACGCTTGCCCGCGAGGGCGTCGTCTTCGAATCGGCTTATTGCGCGAGCCCGCTATGCGCGCCGTCGCGCTTCGCTTTCATGGCGGGGAAGCTGCCATCCGCGATCGGCGCATTCGACAACGCGGCCGAATTGCCCGCCCAGACTTTGACCTTTGCACACTATCTGAGGGCTGCCGGCTACCGCACGGTACTCTCGGGGAAGATGCATTTTTGCGGCCCCGATCAGCTTCATGGTTTCGAGGAACGCCTGACGACCGACATCTATCCCGCGGATTTCGGCTGGGTGCCCGATTGGGACCATCCCGATGTTCGGCCAAGCTGGTATCACAACATGAGTTCGGTGATCGACGCGGGCACATGTGTTCGAACGAACCAGCTCGACTTCGACGATGAGGTGGCGTTTTGCGCGAAGCAAAAGCTTTATGACATGGCCCGCGAGCGGGAAGCCGGCATCGACGATCGGCCATTTTGCATGGTCGTCTCGTTGACCCATCCGCATGACCCCTATGTAATCCCACGCGAGTACTGGGACCTTTATCGCGACGATGAGATCGATATGCCTGCCGTGTCGTTTTCGCATGACGAGAGCGATCCGCATTCGAAGCGCGTGCGCGCCGTTTGCGAGATCGACCGCACGCCACCGACGCAGCAGCAGGTCCGCAATGCCAGACACGCGTATTACGGTGCCGTTTCCTACGTCGACGCACAGTTCGGTGCGGTGCTCGATGCCCTGCGTTCGACCGGCCTTGCCGAGAACACAGTCATCGTCGTGACGTCGGACCACGGAGACATGTTGGGCGAGCGCGGGCTTTGGTACAAGATGACGTTTTTCGAAAACGCTTGCCGTGTTCCCCTCATCGTGCACGCGCCGCAGCGTTTCGCCGCCGCCCGGGTCAAAGCATCGGTTTCGCACATCGATCTGTTACCCACGTTCGTCGAGCTGGCGAGCGGCAATCCGCGCGGGAGCTGGCCGGACCCTGTCGATGGGTCGAGTCTGATGCCGCATCTGCGCGGCGAGGACGGCCATGACGAGGTTTTCGGCGAGTATCTCGCCGAAGGCGCGATCGCTCCCGTCGTGATGATTCGGCACGGGCGATACAAATACATTCATTCGCCGGCCGACCCCGATCAGCTATTCGACCTTGCGGACGATCCGCGGGAGCTGCATAACCTGGCGTCCGATCCGGGTTCGGCCCGCGTGCTCGACGCGTTTCGTGCGCGCGTGCTGCAGCGGTGGGATCTGGCGCGCTTGCGCGAACAGGTGCTGGTGAGCCAGCGGCGCCGGCGTTTTCACTACGAGGCCACGACGCAAGGGAAGATCGCGTCATGGGACTGGCAACCGTTTTCCGACGCGAGCCGCCGTTTCATGCGTAACCATCTCGAACTCGACACGCTCGAAGCGATGGCGCGCCTGCCCCGCGTCGCGCTGAACCCAACCGCCTCTCATGGAGCGCCGCAATGAGGAAGACCACGCTTGCTTTTTGGTGCCTGTCGTCGCTTTTGTCCGTACTCTTCATCAGTTGGGCGTCGACGGCTGCCGCGGCCGACGGCGCGACCTGCACGTCGGTGCGCATGGCCGATCCCGGTTGGACCGATATCGATGCGACGAACGCGATGGCGGGTGTCGTACTCAAGGCGCTGGGCTACCGGCAGACAGTGCAGAACCTGTCCGTGCCGATCACCTATGAAGGTCTTCGCAAAGGACAGATCGACGTTTTTCTCGGCAACTGGATGCCGGCTCAGGCGCCGCTAATCAAACCGTTTATCGACGCTCATTCATTGGACGTGGTGCAGGCCAACCTGACCGGGGCGAAGTTCACGCTTGCCGTGCCCGATTACGTGGCCGCGGCCGGCGTTCACAGCTTCGCCGATCTCGCCCGCAATGCGTCGCGCTTCGGCGGCCGGATTTACGGCATCGAGCCCGGAGCGCCGGCCAATCAGAACATCAAGAAAATGATTGCCGATAAAGCGTTCGGCCTCGGCGATTGGAAGGTCATCGAATCGAGCGAGACCGGCATGCTGACCCAGGTTTCGCGTGCGGTGCGCGAGAAACAGTGGATCGTGTTTCTTGCGTGGGAGCCACATCTGATGAATACCGAGTTTCATCTCACGTATTTATCGGGAGGCGACACTTATTTCGGTCCCAACTATGGGGGCGCAACGGTCAATACGGTGGCGCGTAGTGGCTTCACCGGCGAATGCGCGAATCTCGCGCGGCTGTTCAAGCAGATGACGTTCGACGTGGCGATAGAAAACCAGATGATCGCGCGCGTGCTGCGCGATAAGGCCAGCCTGGAGACCGCCGCGCGACAAGCTTTATCCGCTCATCCGGCGATGCTCGAAAAGTGGCTCGATGGTGTGACGACGGTAAAGGGAGCGAACGGTTTGCAGGCGGTCCGTGCATCGCTCGATGCGCATTAGCGCAAGCGGCGGCCAGGGCTAACTCAGGTTGCCCGTGGACAGCTCGTCTCGCCTTGCATGAACGCTTCCACCGAAATCATGGCCGACGCATTGGCCGGTGCAGGCCGCTCGGCGGGGCGAAACACGGCGTCGCCGCGGCGGATGGCACGGCGCGAAACGACGCAGGTTCCCGACGAATTGGCCGAGCGGCGGCGCCAGCGCTGCTCGCCATAATGGCAACGACCCGGCTCGACCCAGCGGATCACGAGCGTGTTTTCGGACTGCTCGAGTATTTCGATCTGGACGCGGCTTAGGTCGGGGGCGGGAGATTTTTTAGTCCTCATTGCAGCTCCTTGAATCGAGCTCCCTAAATGTATTCGCCCGCGCGCTGAACGAACATCGCTATATCCGTAGAAACACAATTCTTGAAAGCGCAATAATGACGTGTCGTTACTTCATATTTGACGGATTGTTCGTAATCTCCGGCTAATTTTTGGGCTGGAACTACGTTTTGGCGGATTAATCGACGATTGAAGCCGCGTGCGCGTTGTGCAGGCATGCGGCGATCGGAATCACGCGGGACTGTGGAAGTGGCTCGCCCAGACATCGAGCGAATCGAGCGAGGGCGATTCGATTGCGGGACGTTGGGCGCCGGCGGCGAGCGGCAACCCGACACGGTTGTGCCAGTAGGTACACATCCCGAGCGCGGCGGTGCCGAACATGTCGTAGCTCGACCCGGCAACGAAGGCGGCATCGCCCGCGCCCACGCCGAGCTTTTTCAACGCGAGCTCGTAGGGGCGCTTGTCAGGCTTGTAGGCCCCGGCTTCTTCCGCCGTCACGACGGCGTCCCATTGGACAGGAACGATCGCGGCGGCTTGTCTGCCGAGCCGCTCGGAGCAGTTCGTGACGACCGCGAGTTTCGTGCGGCTGCGCAACCGGCCCAGGACTTGTGCGGCCTCGGGCCAAGGTTCGAGTGTCAGCCAGTTGTCCTCGAGAGCGTGCGGCGCGGACGGCGGCAATCCCACGTTCTCGGCGGCTCGTCTGACGAGCGTTTCGTACGCCACGTATCGTCCGCATCCGTAGGTGAGCCGCAGATATTCGGCGCGCCATGCGCGGCCGGCTTCGATCGTCCCGGCACTGCGATTCCACAAGCTCCACGAATCGAGCAATGCGGTCAGCAAATCGAACAATATGGCCTTGGGATAGTGCTCCGAGCGGGCGTTCATCTTGCGCAACCTCGACATGGATTTCGGATGCGTTCGAGTATACGTTTCGAGAAACGACGTTGGGTTAAGCGGCGCTAACTGTACGATTTATCCGTGCTACATGCTCGCCGACGTGATTTGCCTTTGCCAAAATTCCGAGGCCGGCCAACGCTGCTCGAGGCGATAGAGATCGCGTCGCAAGTCCACATATCGGCGGTACTGTGTGCGGACCAATTGCGCAAATGCTTGGAGCGCATCGGAGGTTCCGCTCATCCAGCTTTGAATCGCCTGGGCCGCATGGATCCCATTTGAGAGAGATTTGACGATTCCCTGAGCAGTAATGGGATCGTAGGCCGACGCGGCGTCACCGATCGCGAGCCATCGTTCGCCGCATAGGCGGTCCAGGCAGTAGGACGGCACGGGATAACACCGAACGTGTGCATCCCGCGGATCGATGCCATCCGTCAGTTGCGACATATGAGGCGCAGCGCGGAGCATCCGGTACCAGCGCTCAGCTTTTTGCAACTGCATCGTGCGCACCATTTGCGCGTTCGTTGCGAACGCGATGACGACAGCGTTGCCTGGTACGGACGCGACATACCACCAACCTTGCTCGACAGCCTCGAGGTGGGTAAGCCTGGAAAACGCTTCGTCGACGTTGCGTCGCCGCAAGGTCGCGGCACAGCAGATGAGGGGATTTGAATTGATTTGCCTGGCACCGCGTTGTCGGGCAAACAGGGAGCGTCGACCGCTTGCATCGACAACGAAATCCGCGTGCACGCGCGCGAGGACGCCGCCGGGGCATCTGATGTGCAACATGTGTCCCGTTGAACCGAGCGGCTCGGATCCCGACAGCGAACTCCCGGTCAGCAATTCCACGCCGGCGGCGTGCGCTTGCGCGGCGAGAAAGGCATCGAACCGGCTTCGGTCGAGATGCCATCCGTGCCCATGGGGGTTAAGAAGAAAATCGTTGTAGCCGCGTTTGTCGCTGCCCCAATAGGATCAACTGCCGTAGCACGGCTCATGATGCCGCGTGAGAAACGCCTCGTCGATATTCAGGCTTCTGATCAACATCCGGGATTCGGGGGGAATACTTTCGCCCACCTTGAATCCGCTGTATGAAGAAGCTTCAACGACCAGGATATCGCTGACGCCGCCGTTTGCCAGCGCCAGTGCGCAACTGCTACCGGCGGGTCCGCCTCCTATCACCGCGACCCGATAGTGCAATTGACTGGGTGCGGGTGAAAGGCGATTTTCCGCGAGGGCGGCATGGGCCCCATTGCATTGGGTGTTCACCTATCGCGGTTCCTCGGCGGATGGACCGGATCGGTCACTGTGTTGGCCCATGGTTCGACGAGATTGCTGTGATCCTCCTTGAAGCGGCTTTGGACCTCCAGATAGTAGTCACGCGGATAGCCGCTGTGATATCCCTCTATCGCGACACCCTGTATGACGAAGCCGATCTTGTCCCAATTGACGAGGATATCCCGGCGCTGCTGATAACGCCCGACGTTCATGGCCGGCGTATTGAACTTGTCGGATCCGGCATGAGACACAGCCGCCGTGCCTTCGCCGCGAACGGAATAACGCTGAACGGGCAACTCACCGCCGTTCGCCACAAGATCGTCATAGGTGTAGACCGCCACGGGTCTTTGTGCTGGCCAGGACCAGAACAAGGTCGTATTCACCCGTCCGCCATATACGTTGCTCTCGGTCAATGGGCCGTTCGGGTTGGGGTCGGGGACATGCGTCGCACATGAGTTGTAGTCCGTATGCCATGGAATGGACATGAACTTGCAAAGATCTCCGGGCTCGACCGTCTTATGTTTCTCTTTTTTTGATAGCGGTATATAACCGATGCCGAGAAATGGCTTGTCCGCGGTGGCGGTTCCGTAGTCGAGCTTGCGCATGTTGATCCGAAACGGTCCGATCGTCGGCTCATGCCAGTTCGCCTTGTACAGATTCGGATCCCGGACGACAAACGTCAGGTCGATTCCCGGGCTGAAACGCCCACCCAGACAGTTGGAAAGCACGGCTTTATCGAGCGCTTCGCCCGGGCCGAGGTGCGCCTGCCGCCCGGACGGCCGGCACCGGCCGTCGGTCCACTGCTTGATGAAGAAATACTGCGACGTGGTGAGCGTCAGGAAACTTTTCCCGTTATCGCCCAGGGAAAGCGGCATCAGCGGCGAGCCGGTCTTGATCTGCGTCGAAGACTTTGGGTCGCGAATGAAGGACAGAATGTTGAACGTAGGCTTCGTCGCCTTGAGCTGGTCGAGGTTGCGATGGCTACTGATCGCCGATTTCGGCAGATTCGTGGTCCACATCTGCAATGAGGCCGCGCGAAGAATCGGGAAGACGTCCTCATCGAACGACGGCTGGAAGTCGGTCTGGTAGGTGAGATCTCTGTAGATGTCAGGTCTGAGTTGGAACTTCTCGATCCATGTGTTCAGGATGTCGTCCCACAACGTCACGACGTTTCTCGTCTGCGGCGCATAGGCCGGGTCGGTCGACACCACCCACGCACCGCTGTCCACTTCACGCTTGCCGCCATCATCGAAAACGAGCCATGCGGTAACGGGGCCGTCAGCGGTGTCGTCGAACCAATTGTCGTTATCGACATCCTCGTTCAACGGTGCATCCGGGTTGGCATGTCCCTTGGAATCGAAACCGCAAGCGCGACCGTAAGCCCCCAGCACAAGCAGACGCCCCTTTGGCTCGGTGGTCATCTCTCCCAGCTTCGTAATCGGCTGGCTGGCCGACGACGCAACCTGCTCCGTACCATCGGACGGCGGAAACGACTTCGGATAGTGGTGTAAGTCGACCAGCTGGCCTTTAGCGTTGCAGTAGCTCGCCATCGTGGTCTTATCGAATGCAACTTTCTCCTGTTTCGATGCTGCAATCGCTCGAGGACCGGCATCGATGACCAGTTGCCTCAGGCGGATCTCGTCGCCGGGGTCCGACGGCTTGCCGGAAGGGTCCCGCATAAAATTCGGATTGCGAAGCGGTGGCTGTTTATCGCCTTCATAGCCGTCGAGGCCGCCGGGCCACGGCGCTGCCTCGATCCGCCAGCAGTTCGCTTTCTTGTTGGCAAGATGCACGGTCCAAACGATGTCCTTCACGAGCTTGCCATCGACTCTCGAGCCGATGACGACCTCCGTGCCTGCGCCGCAGGGATAGCCGGTGGGGCCGGCATCGTCGTACTGGTAAATTCGGAAGCGTGCGGCTTGGCGCTTGAGACGTCCGTGCTGATCGCGGAGGTCCGCACTGGTAATGGGGGTGTTTTGTTCCGTACCCGGCTTGATGGGAAGTCCTCCCGTGGCCTCTTGCCCGGCGACGGGCAAGCCAGCGGACGTTTCCGGGCCAATGTAGTACTCCTCACTGCTGCCGACCCGCGCGAATCCGATGCTGGGATGAATGCGTAGGCTGGTTTTGGACATGGCGGGCTCCCTGATCTTGACGGCGAACGTGCGGGATGGCGGTATCGCGCGGAAATGAATGTCCGCGTCGTGTGCCGGCTATCGCTTGATGACGGGGTTGTTCATGTATTTGCGCAGCAAGATATGACTGGTGTTGATATCTTTGCCCGGCAATACGAGCGGCAGGTCGCGTGTATCCGTGACTGCCATCGTGTTGTGGCAACTGAAGCATTGATTTTTGGAAACCTTGTTCTGCGTAAACGTCTCGATCACCGAGTTCGAGAGCTGATCGGAGCCCTTGATCTGCGAGTTATCGATCTGCGGACTCCAATCAGGATGAAATGGTTTCGCCGAGGCCTGATCCTCTCCCATCCATACGGCACCCACCTCTTCGTAGTTTCGCCAGACTGACTGCTTGGTTGCGAGGTGGTCCCGAACGCTCTTGTTGAGCGAATCGATATTCTTGACGTTGAGTTCTTCGCCCCCTCCGGTCCGGTACTGCCGGCAAGTCTGAGTCACAGGCGTCAGCTTTTGTGTCGACTTATCGAGCTCGATCACTGATGCATTGTTGACGTTGCAATCCTGAGCAGGGGTGCCGGCACGGTAAAACGTGTAGGACTTGTTCGCGACAGGTTGCGACATCTGCTGGTTTTCCTTGAAATCCGGCGCGTTATCGACCTGTTCGAACGTGGCCCAGATGGCTTCGGGATGGCCGTCTACCACCCATGCGATATGAAAGCCGACCAGAGCGACCTTTACGGTCTCGAGCTTGCGCTGTGGGTCGATATCCACGGTGTTACCCGCTTTCGAGAGCAACGCAATCTTTGCAGTGGTGGTATAGAAGCGGCTGACGTCTTCGTTCGGGCCGACGATTTTCCAGGCGGCTTTCAGCGAGATGGCGCCGGTCGGGAAGACCAGGTTGGCAGCGGCCTCTTTCATGCCTTCCCGCGTGTTCAGTCGGCGGTCGATGACGAACTGGCGATAAACATCGTTGATGAGCATGTTGGTATAGACGGCTCGACCATTCTGGTCCACCAGAATGCCGAGCGAATCGGCCTGCTGCACGCCGTCGAGCACATGTTCGGTTGGATTCTTGACCTTGGAATCGATTGAAGCATCCGAAAACATGCTCTGGAACCGTGGTGTGCCGTTTTGTAGGGCGTCGGTGAGCCATAGGAACGCTTGCCACGAGAATTGATGGAACGCGCAGTTCGAGTGGAATGTGCTTCGATGCGCATCGTCCGGCTTTGGAACGCCGGTCGACGCGAACCAAGTGTCAGAGGCCTCGCATTCTTGCGCCGACGCGGGCTGACCGAGACACGCGCAGCATCCGGCGACAGCGATGGCAACCCAGATTCTTGGATTCATCATTCGTCTTCTCCGCTCAGTGGATGCAGCAGACGGCGGATGAGATGCGCGACGCCGCCGTCGACAAGTGAGTCGATTCAGCATAGGCGTCGTCGGCGGAGAGAGGCACCTATCGCCGTTGACGGGTGGGCATCGATGGATTTATGGGATAACGGACGGGATCGGCGGCGCGATCGGCAGACGCTTAGCGAAACGCGTTCACATCGATGCCATGTCGGGCAATCTTGTCATAGAGCGTTTTACGCGGCACATCGAGCAGCTCCGCTGCTCGCAGCACCTGTCCGTCGGCGCTTCGCAATGCCTCCTCGATGCACGCGCGTTCGGCGCGCGCCATCCGAGCTTCGAGCGAACCCGCATCGTGCGCCGGTTGCGGCAAGCCATCGTCGAGTCCGAGCGAGAAGCGCTCGGCGATGTTCTTGAGCTCCCGGACATTGCCGGGCCAATCGTAGGCTTGCCAGCGCGCCATATCGGAGGCTGTCCATGCCGGCTCGGCGCGTCCATAACGTGCACAGGCATCGCGGACGAAGTGCGCAAAGAGCTCGGGGATATCGTCGCGCCGTTCCCGCAGCGGTGGAAGATCGATCGTCGCCACGTTGAGGCGGTAATAGAGATCGGCGCGAAACGTCTGGCGTTCGACCAGCTGCTTGAGGTCGTCCTTGACGGCCGCGATGACGCGCACATCGACGGACATTGCCGTGTTGCTGCCGAGACGCTCGACGCTGCGTTCCTGCAAGACACGCAGCAGCTTGGCCTGCAATGCCAGCGAAAGGCTTTCGAGCTCGTCGAGAAACAGTGTGCCGCCGTGTGCGTGCTCGAACTTGCCGATCCGCTTTTGCTGCGCGCCCGTGAATGCCCCGGCTTCATGGCCGAAGATTTCGCTTTCGAAGAGCGCTTCGGGCAGTGCGGCGCAATTGAGCGCGACGAAGGGACCGCTGCGGCGGCTGGACGCGTGCAGCGCTCTCGCGAGCACCTCCTTGCCGGTTCCCGTTTCGCCTCGAATCAGCACATCGGCCGGTGTAGGGCCGATGGCATCGATCATCGCCTGGACGTTACGCATGGCCGGCGAGCGGCCCAGCATGATCCGCTCGCCGCGCAGTTGCGCTCGCAAGTGGCGGTTGTCCACGACGAGCCGCCGATGCTCGAGCGCGCGGCGCACCGATTCGACGAGACGGTCCGACTGAAACGGCTTCTCGATGAAATCGTAGGCGCCGGCGCGCATGGCGGTCACCGCCATCGCGATGTCGCCGTGGCCGGTGATGAGGATGATCGGGATATCCGCGTCCTTCGCACGCGCTTTGACGCTTGCCAGAAGCGTGAGTCCGTCGATGCCGGGCAGACGGATATCGCTGACGATCGCGGCGGGCACCGCGTGGGACAGTGCCGCGAAGGCGCTTTCCGCGTCTTCGAATTCGCGCACGGCAATGCCGGCGAGCGAGAGCGCTTGCGAGCATCCCAGCCGTACGGCGGGATCGTCCTCCACGACATACACGGGGTGCTCGCCCTGAAAATCGACTGAATTCAATTGATGGACTCTGATTGAACGGTTGCGCGTTGCAGTTCGACGACGAACACCGCACCCGAGCGTCGGCCGGGCTCGGCTTCGACGTTGGCGGCGCTGAGGCTGCCGCCAAATTCGTCGACGATGGCCTGCGAAATTGCCAGTCCCAGCCCGAGCCCCTTGCCCGGTTGCTTCGTCGTATAAAACGGTTCGAACAGTCTGGACAACGCTTCGGGCGCGATGCCGGGCCCGCTGTCGCGGAAACTCACCTGCACGGTGCGGGTCGTCATCGCGGCTTCGATGACGACTTCCTTTCGATCTTCGCTCATGGCGCACGCGTCGATTGCATTGGTGAGCAGGTTGACGAACACCTGCTCCGCGCGAATCGCGCTAGCCAATGCGATGGCTTCGTCGGGAATGGGCGCCACGCGGATCGTCACGTCGTTTGCTTTGCGGTGCGCCTGCACGAGCGCGAGCGATTGCTTGATCGTCTCGCCGATCGATACCGGTTCGCGCTCCACCGCATCGTTGCGAGCGAATGCCTTGACGTGCGCCACGATTTTTCCCATCCGCGCGGCCAGATCGTCGATGAGCTCGAGATTGCGCGCCAGCTCGCGAATACGTTGAAGCTCGATGAGACGGACCGCGTTGTTCGAGAGCGTCATCAGGGCCGTCAACGGCTGGTTCAGTTCATGCGTGATGCCCGCCGCCATTTGCCCCAATGCGGCGAGCTTGCCGGCCTGGATCGCCGCATCGCGCGTATCGCGCAGTATCCGCCGCGCGTCATCGAGCGCTTCCACCTTGCGGGCGAGATCGCTGTTGGCCTGCGTCAGCTCGGCCGTACGCTCCGCGATGCGCGCTTCGAGATCGCGATGTGCCGCCTGTAATGCAAGGCGGGCTCGCACGCGTTCGCGCTCGCGGGTCTGTCGCAGCCACAGCGCCGCGGCTAATGCGAAGGCGAGCGCGCTGGCCGTGGCGGCACCGATGGCCGCCAGCGCGGCCGTCTGGCGATCTTCGGCGGGGGCCGTGAGAATGGCGATGCGCCAGCCGAGCGAGCCGGTCGGCCGATAATGCACGCGGTATCGATGTCGCGTATCGCCCGGGAGCGCGTCGAGCGCAGCGTCCCCGTACTGCCGCGTCGCACGCAAACGTGCCCGAGCTTCGGCCGAAAGCGGGGCGAGCGCACGATAACGCCATTGGGGTACCGAACCGAGAAACACGACGTTGTCGCGATCCGCGAGCACGACGATATCGCCGCTGTTGGCCAGTGCGTCCTCATAGCTTGCGAGCGGCGCCTTGATCGTCACTACGCCGACGGGCGGTGCATTCGGATGCTCGGGATCTCGTATCGGCACCGACAGAAAGTAGCCGGCTTCCCCCGTGGTGTTGCCGACACCGTAAAAGCGGCCGACGCCGTGTGCGATGGCGTCGCTGAAGTACGGCCGGTAAGCGTAGTTCCTGCCGACGAAACTGCCGGGCTCGTTCCAATTGCTCGCGGCAAGCGTATTGCCGCGCGTATCCATCAAATAGGCCGCGGCGAGCTGCGCGTTTATCTGTACCGCCTTCAGATAGCTATTGGCCGCCGCTTGCTCCGCGGCATCGCCCGGATTGCGCAGCAGCCGCGACAGCACCGGGGCCAGCGCGGCAATCCGCGGCAGCGACTCGTAGCGCGCAAGCTGCGCTTCGAGCGATAACGCGTAAAACGAGGCGCGCTGCGCCACCTCTGCGGCACGGACGCGTTCATAGTGGCGCAGGGCCCCCACGTAGGCGAACCACGCCATCAGCGCGCAGCATGCCAGAACGCCGGCAGCGGTCGCGACATACCGTAGCCGCAGCGCGGAACGCAGCTTCATCGCGTGCGTCCCGCCGCGCAGCCGGCCGCGCCGGGATCAGTCCTCGATCCGCGAATGCCGTTTCGAATCGCGCGAGAAGATATAGACGAGCAGGGAACAGAAGATCGCCCCCGTGACGTACCAATAGAACATTTCCTCATGTCCGGCCTGCTTGAGCCACAACGCAATGTACTCGGCGGTACCGCCGAAAATCGATACGGTAACAGCATATGGAAGGCCCACACCCAAAGCACGCACTTCGGCCGGGAAAAGCTCGGCCTTCACCACTGCGTTGATCGAGGTGTAGCCCGAGACGATGACGAGTGCCACCACGATCAGGAAAAAGGCGGTCCACGCGCTGTGAGTATGACTGATGGCCGTCATGATCGGCACGGTAAACAGTGTGCCGAAAATGCCGAAGGCAATGAGGATCGGGCGCCGGCCAATGCGGTCCGAAATGGCGCCGACGAGCGGCTGCAGCGCGGCGAAAAGCACAAGCGACGCACCCGAAACGAGCGTTGCGTCGAGCTTGCTCATGCCGACGGTGTTCGCGAGAAACTTCTGCATGTAGATCGAGTAGGTGTAGAACGCGACCGTACCGCCCATCGTGAGCCCCACGACGGTCAGCACCGCACGCGGATGCCTGGCCAACTCGGCCAGCGAGCCGCGCGCTTTGCGCGCCTTACGGGCTTTTTCGAATTCGCCCGTTTCTTCCATCGTTGCGCGCAAACGCATGCCGACGAGCGCGCACGCCGCACCGACAAAAAACGGGATGCGCCAGCCCCACGACTCGAGTTGCTGCGTCGTCAGCAGGAATTGCTGCATGACGATCAAAAGCACGATCGCCACGAGTTGACCCATGATCAAGGTCACGTACTGGAAGCTCGAGTAAAAGCCGCGATGCTTTGCGGTGGCGACCTCGCTCAGATAGGTGGCCGACGTGCCATATTCGCCGCCGATGCTGAGACCCTGCAGCAGGCGCGCGAGCACGAGCAGTGCCGGAGCGGCCGTACCGATGGTTTGATAACTCGGGCACAGCGCGATGATGAGCGAACCGAGGCACATCATGACCACGGAGATGAGCAGGGCCGAGCGGCGCCCGTGCCGGTCGGCATAAATGCCCATCAACCAGCCGCCGATCGGGCGGGCAAGAAAGCCGACGGCAAAGACCGCTGCCGTATTGAGCAGTTGGGCGGTGCTGTTGCCGGCCGGAAAAAACGACTTCGCGAAATAGAGCGCGAACGCGGAATACACGTACCAGTCGTACCATTCGATGAGGTTGCCGACCGAGCCGGAAAAGATCGAGCGCAGACGCCAGCGCGTGTCTTTCGAGGTGGAAACCGGCAATTCGCCGGTACTGGCGACGCGCGCGGGCGCGGCCACGTTTGAAGGAACAGGATTCATCGTGTCTCCGGAATGTTGTCAACCATTCGCTCGGGAAGGAGCGACGGCGCTTGGCAACGCAATGGGTATGCCAATTCCGGTCATGCGCCGATTGTGTTGCAGGCCATTGTTTTTAAAAAGAAAAGCAGGCGGGACCTGCTAGATGCGACGGGCACGCTGTGCGACGCGTCGGAATTCAGCCTCCCTCGTGTGCGGAATTCCGCATTGAAACGCGGCCGCCGGCGCCGTCTTGACGACACAGCGATTCGCGCGGCGAGGGCAACGGTTTGGTATAGTGCGTCGTCTTCACGCATGCGCTCGGACGGAATAGATGTTTTCAGCTGCTGTTTTCGATATGGATGGATTGCTCATCGATTCCGAGCGCACGATCATGAATACCTGGATTGCCGTCGCGCGGGAGTTGGGCATCACGCTGCTGCCGAGCGACTATGTTCGGATCATTGGGCGATCGTTGCGCGAGTGTCACGTGATGCTGGCCGAGATGCTGGGCAGCGAGGCCGTTTTCAGCGAAGCGCGCGCTCGCGTGCGCGCGCAATTGACGGAGTCGCAAGCAGGGCCGTTGTTTCCGTTGAAATCAGGCGCCGGCGACTTGCTCGCCTCGCTCGCCCGCGCAGGCATTCCCTGTGCCGTGGCCTCTTCCTCCGGGCGGGAGGAGATCGAATTGCGCTTGAGGCGCGTCGGCGTGCTGCCGTTCTTTCGCGCGATAGCGGGTGGCGACGAAGTTGCCCGCGGTAAGCCCGATCCCGCGGTTTATCGGCTCGCGGCCGAGCGCCTGGGTGCCCCGGCCGCTCATTGTCTTGCGTTCGAGGACAGCGAGAACGGCATCCGAGCGGCCGTCGATGCTGGCATGGCAGTCGTCGCTGTGCCGGATCTCAAAGCGCCAACCGATGAAATCGCCGCGCTGAGTCTGCATGTGCTCGTCCAGCTCGACGACGCGCTCGCGCACGTGCCCGCCTGGTTCGGGTCGCAAGCCAGCGTCGCTGCTTAGGCGCGTTTTGGATGTTCGCCGATACCGATAATCGAGACGCCGCTATTTGCCTGGCGTTCGCGAAGCGCCTGTTCTCCAATGATTCCGATATGGTTGCCAGATACGTCGACCCACTCGCGCGACCTGGCGTCTCGGGCGATTGACAACGCGCCCAGGGTGCCGAACTCGTTGCGACTGACGTCGATGCGCCGAAGCGTGTCGCTCTCGAAGATCGTCGCGATCCCTTCATAGCCAATGCGATTGTTCCCTAGCATGGCCGACTTCAGCGCGGGCAGCGAGGCGAGAGATTTCACGTCGGCATCGTCGAGACCGCAGCCGCACGCTGTCAGCGATGTCAAAGTGCCAAGTTGCGCAAGCGTCGGCGCGGCCTTCCATTGTCCGATCGGGTGTCCGCTCACATCGAGCGTAGTGAGCCGCAACGACGACAAACCTTCGAGGTCGGCGTGCCTGAGCCCGCGGCATTCGGAGAGATCGAGCGCGCCGACCCATTCCGGCAGGTATTGCAATTCGCCGGGTCCAAAATAGCCTTCGAGTTTCAGCGGTAGCGCCTCCGTGCCGTCGTACCGCTCGCCGAGCCGCTTGAGCGCGGCGCCGTCGCGTATCACGAGGGGCGCTGCTGACGATGACGTGTCTGGCGCGCGTACGCCGTCCGCGTTCTTTGCATGCGCAAAGCGCGTGGTAGCCATCGCACCCGGCGTTTCACCATCGATGCGGGGGGCGCCACTGTCACGGCCATCGGAAAGTCTCCTCGGCGCATCGCCATGGCGGCCCAACGCGCGGACAGTAGGGGGCGATACCGCGGCCGGCGTTTCGCCATGCGCCGTGCTTGTCTCATGGCGCGGAGGAAAGTTGCTTCCGTCGATCGATATTGGCATCTGGTTTTTGGGCGGGGTGGCTCGAATGGGCCAATGGTAGGATGGTTCGCGGCCCCGGTTCGTGCACGTGCGAAGCGGCAAAGCGCTGCGCGCAGCGATGGTGTGTTCGAGGTAACGCAGCGCGGGCATCACGCCCTCGCGCCCGACTCCCCGAGCGGCTCATGGGAGGCTTTGGGGTACGATGGAACTCCATGACTCCGCGGGACTTCTGCGCAAAATGAAATTCGTCTTCCGGCTGATGACCGTCGCTTCTGTCGGCGTCGCAGTGCTGCTGGCCGGCTGCGATCAACAGGACAGCGAACATGCCATGCAGAAATTCAAGGCTTTTCTCAACGCAATCAAGCCCGATGCGCTATTGCTGAGAGGGCTGACGCCGGGCGTTACGACCGAGGCGCAGATTCGCGATCAAATGGGCCAACCCGAAACCGAGCGCACCTTCGCCGACGGTTCGAAGCGGCTCGAATATCCGCGCGGGCCGCAGGGCGTGACGACGTATATGGTCGACATCGACCCGCAAGGCAAGCTACGCGCCGTCACGCAGGTGCTGAGCGCGGAAAACTTCGCGAAGGTCCGGCAAGGCATGACCGAGGACGAGGTGCGTCGATTGCTCGGCAAGCCCGGCGAGGTCGCCGTTTATCGGCTCAAGCCCGAGACGGTCTGGAGCTGGAAATGGAATGAAGGGCCGCCCGCGGGCGAGGCCTACTTCAACGTCCATTTCAACGCCGAAGGCGTCGTTTATACGACTTCGCGTTCGGACATCATTCGCGGGCGTTAGGAAACGCGAAGCGGGCAAGACATCGCCGCCATCGGTCAGCGCGGTTCCAATTGCAGATAAACGCGTTGCACGTTTTGGGGGTGCGCGACCGAATACAGCTTCCAATGACGAAAGTTCGGCGTTTGCACTTGCGTCCGTGCATCCGTCAGCCCAACGCCTGCGCCATAGGCCTCATGTACGCCACGATCGAGTTCTCTCAAATATTGTCCGACCGAATCGATCCGGTCAGGTTTCACGACCGGACCGAAGCCCGGTACGACCTCGTTGACATCGAGCGCATGAATCCGGTCGAGGGCTGCCAGCCACCCAGGAATAAATTCATTGCGCAACTCGGGAATGCGGCCCACGCTCACGAGCGCGCCGGCGAACAAGACCCCGGTCTGCGCATCGCGAACCGCGAGGTCCCCAGGTGTTGCGGCCGTACCGAAATACAGCAGCTCCAGTTGGCGATCGCCCGCGTCGATGCGCGTGGTCGCCTCGACTGTGCGGTCCGGAACAGTCACGCGCGAACCGCTCATTTCCTCCTCGCCCAGCGTGCGGCGCAGGTTCGCCAGACAAATGGAGCAACGGGCGGCGATCAGCTCGGCGGTACGGCGATGCGCAAGGATGGGCACACCCGCGTCGCGAAAAGCCGCCGCGCCGAAGACGAACTCCGGCGCCTGATGCGTAATGACGACGAGTTCGATCGGCAGCGGTGTGACCCTGCGAATCGCTTCGATCATGGCACGGCCGTAGCGATAGGACGCGCCTGTATCGATCACGACCACGCCGCGCTTGCCGACGACGAATCCGTTGTTTGCGACGATTCCGTGATTGCGCGGCGCGACGGCGTCCCCGCTGCCCAACATGGCATAAACGCCCGGCGCGATTTGCACGGGGCGGGGGATGTCGCGCTCGTTCGCGACTTCTGGCTCGCGATCGACGGCGGCTGCCGCCCCGGACGCCGCACTGATTTGTGCGGTGGGCGTTGCGGCCGCGACGGGTAGCGCCATGATGCAGACGCTCGTCAGCCATACCATCGCAACGCTCACGCGCTGCGCGCGCGCGGCGGTTTTCCCGAGCAACCCGACCCGCGCGCCGCGTGTGCGCGATAGCGGCGTTTCCCCCATCGTCACATCCGCGCGGGCGCCGGCTCGGCACTCGCGTTCTTGGCCGGCACCGGCATGGTGGCTTCGAACACGTGCTCCTGTGAATCGCGGACCGTCGCTTTCAACTCGCCGGGCGTGCGCGACAGGAAGTAGAAGCGGAAATTCGGATTCTCGCTGATCGAGAAGTTGACGTTTGCGGTCATCACCGGTTTGCCCCCGTAGGAGACCTCGATCTTGCGGACGAAATACGCCGATGCGTATTGCCGAGTGATCTGGTTCATCGCCATGCCGGTGCGGTTCGGATGGCTGATCATCAACTGCGCAAGCTGCGGTTGGCCCGCGGCGGCACTCCCTTGCGCGCGCAGACGCATCTTTCCGATGTTTGCGAGCGCCGCTTCGTCATCCTTGCCGACGGGAGCCGAGCAGCCTCCCGATGCCTTGATGAAGCGGATCGCGCTATAGAGGTGGCCGTCGTTGGTCTCGGCAATCGCGCGCATGAACGTGTAGTCCTCCACGCGTACGCGCGTTTCGATACTCGCGCGCCCCGATTCGGGCGTGAATTCGAACCAGCCCGCGTAGGGCTCGGGGTTCTGATCGATGAACAGGTAGATCCGCCGAATGTAGCGCGCCGGCGTTTGAGGAAACTGCGCCGTGATCGAGATGGGCACGATCGCGGCGTCCGCCGCGCGGGCGGGTGCATCGAGCTTGATGACCGCCTCCCCGTGCGGATCGATCTGGCGGTCTTTGAAGGTGCCGTCGCGGAAATCGACCCAACTGGCTACCTTGTTCGGGTCGTCATCGGCCGACGGTGTCGCGCCCCGGGCACCGGGCGCTGCGACGAGCGAGCCTATCGCGCCCACGGCGAACGCCGCGGCCGCAATTGCCCGACGAATAGATTCGGTCTTCATGTGTCGCCTCCACAGCTAGGCAGCTAGGGCTCCCACTCGAGCTCAGCATACGCCGTCGTGACGTTGCGGCGTTGATAGACATCGAACAACTTCCATTGCGGGCGTTCGTTCGCACCGATCGTGTCGATGGCCTGCCGCATCGTCCGGCCCGCGCGAATGGCCGCGCGCACGTCGTTGGCGAGTCGCTCGAGGTAGCCGCGCTCGGCGTCGAGTGCCTGGGGCCAGGGCGCATCTAGCGGACCGTGGCCCGGCACCGCGCGCCGGACTCCCGGCAAAGCGCGGATTGCGGCGAGATCGTCGAGCCAACCCGCTACGCTGCCGTCCACCACCGGCAGGCAGCCCGCGAAGAGTAGATCGGCGAGCCACAGCGTCCCACTGCTTTTATCGTAGACGGTCAGATCGCTGTTCGTATGTGCTGTTTTCCAGGCTTGCAGCGTCAGCACCCTGGAACCCAGGTCCAGATCGAGCGTGCCGTGAACGAGCAGCGTCGGCGGGATCACCCGGCTGCCCGCGGCAACGCTGCCGAGTTCGCGCGTCAGCACGTGCAGATAGCTTTGCGAATGCGAGAGCTCGGCTTCGGGGAGCTTGTCGCTGCCGACGAACTGCGGGTGATCGTCGAGGAATGCGGCGTTTCCGAAGATGTGGTCGGGATGCATATGTGTGTTGATCACATAGCAAACCGGCAGCGGCGTGGCGCGGCGGATGGCCGCCCGCAGTGCGCGCCCTTCGGCCAGTGTGCCGCCCGTGTCGATCACTGCCACGCAACGCGTGCCGATGACGAAGCCGATATTGGCAATATCGCCGCCGTTTCGAGGCGTGGCCACGTCGTCATGTCCGCGGTGCGCGTAGAGTCCCGGCGCCAGCTCTTTCACGCTGAGCGGCGCGGCCGGTGAGGGCGCCGCGGCGTATCCCGGCGAGAACGTCAGGACCCATGCGAGCGCGGCGCCGATTGCGGGGGCAAGCGCGCCGCTCGAAAGACGCCAATGTCGCGAAACACGCATGGGTTCGTGAGCATTCCTAAGGATGCGCCAGGAGTGCCGCCCCCAGCTCAGGGTGCCGGGTTGGGCTGCGCCTCGTAAAGCGCATCGATTTCGGCGAACGCCGCCTCGGGCAGCGTCACGTCGATACTCGCAATATTCTCGCGCAATTGGTCGAGCGAGGTTGCGCCAATCAGGTTGCTCGTCACGAACGGCCGGGAATTCACGAATGCCAGCGCGAATTGCGCGGGCGAGAGGCCGTAGCGTCGGGCCAGCGCAACATAAGCGCTCGTCGCCTGGATCGCTTGCGGCTTACTGTACCGCTGGAAACGCTCGTAAAGCGTGATGCGCGCTCCGGCCGGCCGCGCCCCGCGTTCGTATTTTCCCGATAACCAACCGAATGCAAGGGGCGAATAAGCGAGCAAACCGATCCGTTCGCGATGGCTGAACTCGGACAGTCCGGTTTCGAATGTCCGGTTCAATAAGCTGTAAGGATTTTGAATGCTGACGATGCGCGGCAAACCGAGGCGTTCGGCGGCGCGCAGGAACTGCGAGATGCCCCACGGAGTCTCGTTCGATACGCCGATGTGACGGATCTTGCCCGCTTTCACGAATTCGGCGAGTATGCTCAGCGTTTCCTCGATCGGCACCGTGTATTCGTCGTCGATCCATGGGTAGGTTGGCCTTCCGAACGTCATGGTGCTGCGATCCGGCCAGTGCAACTGGTATAGATCGATATAGTCCGTATGTAGACGTTCGAGGCTGCCGTTCAATGCCTCAGTGAGATTCGCCCGATCGAACTGGTTCTGTTCGCCGCGAATGTGACGCGGGTTGTGCGGCTGACGCGCCGGGCCCGCGATTTTCGTCGCGAGCACGATCTTCTCGCGTGCGCCGGGGTGCTTCGCCAGCCAGGAGCCGATATAGCGTTCGGTCGAACCCTGCGTATCGGCTTTAGGCGGGACTGGGTACATCTCCGCGGTATCGATCAGATTTACGCCTTGATCGAGTGCGTAGTCGATCTGCGCGTGTGCTTCGCTTTCCGTGTTCTGCTCGCCCCAAGTCATCGTGCCGAGGCCAATTGCGCTGACTTTGACGTCCGAGTCGCCGAGTTTGCGGTATTCCATCGATCCGATCCATTCGTTGTCGAATAAAGATGCGAAACTACCATGACGGCGATGATCGTGCAGGCGCTGAGTCCCGAGCACCGTAGCCAAGACCTTGCGTCTATGAGGGATAGTCCGCGTCGGCTACGGCAATCTCGCTATGATCTGCACGAATTGCCGATGTCCCCCACCTATCACGCGAGAACGCACATAAGTGCGCATTCCATGCAACAGCGCTTAACACCGGGCACCGCCTTGCTGCTTACCGTGCCGCCTTTTCTATGGGCGGGCAACGCCGTCGTCGGCCGGATGGTCGGTGGGCTCGTACCGCCGCTCACGCTCAACTTTTTGCGGTGGCTCGTAGCCTTTGTCTTTCTCGCGCCGTTCGCGGGCCGTGTGCTGCACCCATCGAGCGGATTGTGGGCGCACTGGCGCCGGTTTGCGTTGCTCGGCCTGTTTGGCGTCGGTTGTTATAACGCGTTGCAATACCTTGCACTGAAGACTTCAACGCCATTGAACGTGACGCTGATGGCCGCGAGCATTCCCATCTGGATGCTCTGTGTGGGACGGCTTTTCTTCGGGCAGCAAATTACCGGGCGGCAATGGGTTGGTACCGCGCTCTCGATTGCCGGCGTTTTGCTGGTGCTGTGCCGCGGGCATTGGACCGCGCTGGCCCAGTTTCATCTCGTGGCGGGCGATCTCTATATGCTCGTGGCGGCGTTCGGCTGGGCGCTATATAGCTGGCTGCTCATGCGTACACGCGAGCCCGCTCGATGGCGCAACGACTGGTCGGCGTTTCTGGTGGCGCAGATCGCGTTCGGTTTGCTTTGGTCCGGGGTTTTTTCGGCCGGCGAATGGGCGTTGACCGGTGCGCATATCGTCTGGGGCTGGCCCTTGGTTACGGCGCTGCTCTATGTCGGGCTGGGGCCGGCCATCCTCGCCTATTGTTGCTGGGGACTCGGCGTTCAGCGTGTCGGACCGAATATTGCCGGGTTTTTCGCCAATCTCGCGCCGCTTTTTGCTGCGCTGATGTCCGCGGCGTTTCTCGGCGAATGGCCGCAGCTCTATCACGGTGAAGCCTTCGCGTTGATCGTCGGCGGAATCGTCGTGGCCTCGCGGCGCTGAAGGCAACCGTTCGTCAGGTCCCGGCGACGAGAATCGATTCGCCGCTCGACGGTCGCAAGCCATCGGTTCGATCGGCAAAGTATCGATCGATGAGATCGGCTGTCGACACATGCCGCGCTTGCCTGAAGCCGGCTTCAAGCGCGAGTTTTAGCATTTCGTCGGGAGCGAAAAAGCTCTGGAACGGCGTCCCGGCTGCGCGCGCCCGTTCGTAAACCGCCTGATGCTGCGCGCGCTCCTCGACATCGATCAGCTCCAGCGGCAACAGAAATGTCATGGCGAGCGTCGAGCCGGCTGCGAGCGTTGCGATCTGACGCAGCGTGGCCGCCACGGCGTCGCGCGTGAGATACATCGAGACGCCGGTCGACGCGACCATGGCCGGGCGCGCCGTATCGAAGCCGCCCGCGACCAGCTTTTCCCACCACGAATCGCCCGCTTCGAAATCGACGGGTACGAACTTCAGCCGGTCTGGAATAGCCCGACCCATCTCGCCCAGACGTTGCTGCTTCCATGCTTGCGGGCCCGGTTGGTCCACCTCGTAGATGCGCATCCGCTCGGCAAGCTCGGGCCGGCGTTGCGCGAACGTATCGATGCCGGCGCCGAGGATGACATATTGCGTTACGCCGCGTGCGAGCGCCTCGGCGAGTTCGTCTTCGACGAAGCGGGCGCGCGCGACGATGGATGCGCGATAGCCGCTTGTGCCTTCCGGATGCATATCGGGTCGCGCGCGCCAGTCCTCGTCGGGGGCGGCGATCTGCAGACCGATCGTGTCTTCCAGCACGTGCGGCGGGGCATCGACCTCGGTGTGCAGGGCTCGCCAAAGCGCAACGCGCACGGCCGTGCTGTCGGGGACTGCGGATGGTTTGTCGGGCATGGTTCCTTCCCCTACTCGAGTTTGAAAGCGTGACTGAGCTTAAGCGGCAATCGACGATTCGCCGCCGAGTTTATCCGCTTCGCGCGGGGGATGTCCTCGACCTCGGCGTTACGTGCGCGAATGGATTGGTGCATTGCATCAATCGATTCGGATCGTCGTTTGTTACTTCGTCGTGCGCACAACGGCAGCTGCAGTCATTCCGTGACAATTGCGCCTCGCGCTCATCCGTGCGCATGACCCAACGCTTTCTCAAAAGGTGAACGAGTGAACAACATGACCGCCAGGAGTATCGGGGCAGGACGAAGCGAACCCGCGGGCCGGCCCTCGGAAGCGGCGCATAGAAAAAACCAGCCGGCCGAGGGAGGGCACGGTCATCTTCAAGGGGCAGCGTTGCGTCGGCGCGTGGCGTCGGGGCAACTCATAGGGTTGCCTTCCGTCGGGCCGCGCGTGGCGGCTCGCTCCGAATTGAAACTGGACGCGGCCGTCAATCATGCTGAGAGCGCGATCGATCGGGCGGCCACGATTTTGGACACACTCACCGATCCGAATGTGAGCCGCAAGCCGTTTCTCCATTCATCCGAATCGTGGGTGCCGTGGCAGTTGGAGAACATGAATCGGTTCAACTTCGTGACTCAGCGCGGCGCAGAGTATGTCAATCAGGCCGGCAAGCCGAGCACGGATCACATCCACACGGCCAGCATCGCGCTGTCGGGCGACGCAGTGCGATCGGCTAGCGCCGCGCGCAGCCACTTCAGCGGCGCAGCTCGGGTAACGATACTCGGCACGAGCGAGAAACCGAGCGAGCACGAACAACGGTTCGCTCGCTACGCTGACTCGGATCTATTCGTGCTGCCGGAAGGAGGTCCGCAGGCGCCGCGGCAATTCCTCGAGGTCGTTCGATGTTTGAAGGCCGGTATGGCGGACGAGCAGTCGGCCGACAGGTTGCCCAAGGAATTGGTCGTCACCAACTACGGGTTCTATCGGCCGCTGTTGATGGGGCTTTTTGGCTTGCCGCCGAGCGACGCCGCGCCCGGCAAGGTACCGGTGCGCGAATACTATCGCCAGGCGCTCGAAAAAATCATCGGCACGACGCCCGACGGCTTGCCCCGAGCAAGAGTCGTATTTGCCGACTCGCTGGAGCGAGTGCCGGTATCGCGTGTACCAGGCGACGCGACGAAAGCGAAAGAGGCACGGACAGGAGATATTCGGTCGGCGGGGTCCTCTGCTGACGACATTATCGTCACGCATCCCTTTTTTGGCAGCGCTCAGCTGCACAAGCTCGACCATTGGGATAAAGCATTCGGCAGCGAGGTCACCCAGTTGCTTTCCCTGATCCAGACAGATCTCCCACTGGGAGAGCCTCCTGAGCGTTACCACACTTACGAGGCCAATTCGGGCGGCCGATCTCCCGCGCTCGACGGACGATCGGGTAAAGCGGAGTCCTTCTATCGGACGATATATCAAGTGTTGATAGGCGAACATCCGAAGGTATCTCGTGAGGAGTTCCTGGCGCGCCTGAAGGGGCTTGGCGTCGATGCCGAGCGCGGCGACAAGCTGACTTTCATTACAGACGATCGCGGCATCGAGTGTCCGGACTGGCATCTCATCGGGCCATACTTCCCAACGGACATGCTGAACAAGTTCTTCGAGGAGGTGGAACACCAGGTGGGCGGTCACGATCCCGAACTCCAGTCTATGCCGGGCTCGGAAACGACATGGTTTTTCAACAAGTTCGGCGGTGTGTCCGCGGCACTCGAGCTCATCGACAAGGCGTATGACGCATACGAAAAGGCCAATCCCGGTGTGCGGCTCAAGCGCCGGATCAAGAGCGTGTGCGCGGCAACACTGGTGCAAGTCGACCTCGGTCGCGACCCGCAAAGCGCTCGCGAGGCGAAGCCCGTCATGCGCAATTTCTCGGGCAGTACCACCTACGCGTTAAGGAGGCCACCAGAGCACGTCGATCCGAACGATTCGTACTCGTGGTGCGTGCCCGAAGGCGAACTCGGCATCGACAATCGGTCTGTCGAGGAGCGCGTCGAACTCGGCATTGACGGCCCATATGTGGGGGAGCTTCCTTGGATGAAGGTCAAGGCGGCAATGGAAGCCTCCGGCGTGAAGTTTGTCGATGCGGGAGACATGCCGCGCGTTGCCGACTACCGGATTTACACGTTTGGAGACGAAACAGCGACTATCTCCGGTCAGGAGTTGCAACGAAAGGTGCGCGCTGGGGCAAAGTCGTTGCTGCCGCAAGCACCCGCTTTGATCAAGGCGTCCGAGCCACCGCAATTGGAGTCTTCAACGGCTTTGGCGGCTGCGCAGGTGCTTTTCGATCCTCATGATATCGAGCGGCGGATGCACGGAAACGATGCGCTCATTCTTGCAAGTACCACCGACGACGTCCTCGAGCTTTCGAAAGCTGCGTACGCATACTTTTCGGCTCACGTTGCAAAGCACGAGCACCCCGATCGCAAGCGTATGCTTGTGCTTCTCAATGGCGGGGATCCCAGGCTGCAGATTCTCCGACGCCAATCGAGGGTCGTCTATGGAAACGGCTTGGCCGAGAAGCCGAGTTTGTTGTCGAGTGTGTACACCGATGGCGAGCATGCCTTGGCGCGTGTACGGAAGCACTGGGAAGGATACCGGCGGGTGCCCGCGTCGCCGATCAATCCGTTCGATCCGTTCGACCCCGAGGCAAAGCTCATGGAGGGCAGGGCGGAGCGCCCTCGGCTGGGCGCCTTTTTCAGTTCGGCCAGGTCGGTCAACGACGAGCTGCTCCGCGGCTCCCGGGCCATCGGGCGTTTCGTGGCGCAAAACGGTTTCGACATGAGTTACGGAGCGGGCTCCAAGGCGATGATGCTCCACGCCGCAAAGACCTTCGTGGATACCGTCAAGTCCCTGGGTACTGACCAGCGGCTGCTGGGCGTCAGTACGCCGATGGTCATCAAGCTCGAAACCGAGGACGGCCGGTTGCCGGCTTGGCTCGATATCGGCCATATCTCTCCCGATATCGTGATGCGGATGAAAAAAATCGTGACCCCGGCGGACTTCGGTTTCGTCGATAAAGGTGGCGACGGCACGCTTCAGGAATTGGCATTCGTGGCGGCTGTGAATGCTGCCGTGCAAAAGGCGGGCGGACCGATCAGCGGCGATCCGCTGATGCGCGAAAGGACCTTTATATTGCTCAATGCTCCCATGTTGAACGGGCAGAAGCTTTACGATCCGTTCATCGAATTCTATGCACCGTCCGACGCCAAACCTCATCAGCGGTACGAAGCTGGGCGCGAGGTGCTACGCGGCCTGGGCATCCACGAAGTCACGAGCAGCGAGGGCCGGGGACTCGAGGACGATATCGCGGAGATATTGGGGCTTTGATTGGATGCGCCGATAGGAGACAATGACGCCTTCTACGCGGGAAGTGCTGCTCAGGAGCAATGCCCGCGCATTCGAGCGTGTTTCCGGGGTTCGATTCGAAGCTTGGATATCGCCGCAAGCCTAGCTGCGCAAGCTGTTTCCCGCCACGACATGACAAATAAATCGACAGCCTCACACTTCGGCGATCTTCCGCTTGCGCCCGCCACGCTCGCCAATCTTGCTCAGCTCGGCTATGTCGACATGACGCCGATCCAAGCCGCGAGCCTGCCGATTGCGCTCGCGGGACAAGACCTGATCGCGCAAGCGAAGACGGGCAGCGGCAAGACCGCGGCGTTTGCGCTCGCGCTGCTCGCGCGGCTCGATGTGCGCCGCTCGGGGGTCCAGGCGATGGTGCTGTGCCCGACTCGCGAGCTGGCCGATCAGGTCACGCGGGAAATACGGCGTCTTGCGAGAGCCGAGGAAAACATCAAGGTGCTGACGTTGAGCGGCGGCACACCGATGCGTCCGCAAACAGCAAGCCTCGAACATGGCGCGCATATCGTCGTCGGCACACCGGGGCGCATCATCGATCATCTCGAGCGAGGCAGCCTGACGCTCGATACGCTGAACACGCTCGTACTCGACGAAGCAGACCGCATGCTCGACATGGGTTTCTTCGACGATATCGCGACGGTGGCGCGTCAATGTCCGGCGCAGCGCCAAACGCTGCTGTTTTCGGCGACTTATCCGGAAGGCATCGGCAAGCTGAGCCAGCAGTTCCTGCGCGATCCGAAAAAAGTGGTGCTCGAAGAGCGTCACGATGACAGCAAGATTCGCCAGCGCTTTTACGAAGTGACGGAGGACCAGCGGCTGCATGCGGTCGGGATGCTGTTGAATCACTTCCGTCCCGTGAGCACGCTTGCGTTTTGCAACACGAAGCAACAATGCCGGGATCTGCTCGACGTGCTGCGTGCACAGGGCTTTCATGCGTTGGCATTGCACGGCGAACTCGAGCAGCGCGAACGCGATCAGGTGCTGATCCAGTTCGCGAATCGTAGCTGCTCGGTGCTCGTCGCCACCGATGTCGCCGCGCGCGGTCTCGACATCGCGGACCTCGAAGCGGTCATCAATGTCGACGTGACACCCGATCCCGAAGTGCACGTGCATCGAATCGGCCGCACGGGCCGGGCGGACAAGGACGGCTGGGCGCTGAGTCTCGCGAGCATGGATGAGATGGGGCGCGTCGGGAACATAGAACAGGCGCAAATGCGCGAAGTGGAATGGCACCCGCTTGCGGAGCTGACACCCGCGAGCACCGCGCCGTTGTTACCGCCGATGGAAACGCTCCAAATCCTCGGTGGACGCAAGGAGAAGATTCGGCCCGGCGACGTGCTGGGGGCGCTCACGGGCGAAGCAGGATTTCGCGCCGAGCAGATCGGCAAGATCAATGTGACCGAGTTTTCGACATACGTGGCGGTCGAACGCGGCGTTGCGCGCGATGCGTTGCACAAGCTCGGCGCGGGCAAGGTGAAGGGGAAGAAGGTGAAGGTCCGTTTGATGGACGAATAGCCTGCCCAACGCGGTGGTGACGCGTTCTCAGTGTACGCCCAGTGACGTCGCTGCTTCCGGATCAAAGCGCTTCGGCATCCGGCACCATCAACACGAGATCCGTCTCGGCTACCGCGACACAGGGCAACACGAGGCCTTCAGCCTTTTCCTCCTTCGTCAGTCCTGGCCATTCGATGCGGTAGCTGACCCGGCCGCTCGCCAAGCGGCAGATACACGTGCGACATGTCCCGTTGCGGCACGACCTCGGCAGTCTGAGGCGGGCGGCCGTAGCCGCCTCCAAAAGCGTCAAGTGCGCCGGCGCATCGAATTCCCGACCGAGCGGTTCGATGCGGACCAGCGGGTAGCGGGCAATGTCGGACATGAGTGGTTTGGGCGCGAGCGGCGGAGCGCCAGCAGATGAGTTTTGCAGCGCAGCATACCTGACGAGCGACGCAAGACGACGCAAGACGACGCAAGGCGGTGCGGGACAAGCACGGCTCGTGAAAACTTGCTTGTCGCCGCAAAACGCCTAAAGTACATCCAACGGTCGGAATTCTGTCCTTTTCCGCCGTGTCAGCCCGCGCTGTCTTTCAAGAAGGCAGCAATCCCCGCACGGCGCGGTTCGGTGCTTTCGTCATGGCAAAGGCGAATCCCATGCAGATCAGTTTTCCGAACGAAATTCCCGAATATTCGGCACGCGAGTTGACGCTGGCGTTCCCGGCACTCGTCGACGGGGAGCGTGTGCAATGCGAGATCACGGCGGAGGCGCTGGAAGACCATTTCGGCGCAGCCTCCCCGCGGCTCGAGGACATGGTCGGCGCCTTCGACGCGCATCGTGCGCGCATCGAAGCGGCAGCCCGCCGGTTGCTCTACGAGACGCGCGCCCAATGCGCGGTCCTGAGAAGCGGTTACGTACGCTTTTACGAAGCGAACGCCCGCGCCTGAAGCGCGGGGGGCGGACGATTCACCGAATGCACGCGGCCTGGCGCCGCGCGCATTGTCATTCCGAGCCGAGATAGAAGAATCGGAACAGAAAGACTGCCGCGATGATCCATACGATCGCTTTCACCTGGCGAGCGCGCCCCGTGAACAGCTTCAGTCCGGCATAGGAAATGAATCCGAATGCCACGCCATTGGCGATGGAATAAGTGAACGGCATCAGAAGCGCGGTCAACGCGGCCGGAACGACCTCGGTCGCATCGTCCCAGGGCAGCTCGACGAGCTCGCGCAGCATCAGGCACGAGACGTAGAGCAGCGCCGGCGCCGTTGCGTAGCCCGGCACCACGCCGGCCAGCGGCGCAATGAAAAGGCAGGCAAGAAAGAGCACGGCGACGGTGATCGCCGTGACGCCCGTCCGGCCGCCGGCTTGCACGCCCGATGCGCTTTCGATATAGGCGGTGGTGGACGAGGTGCCGAGCACCGAGCCGGCGACGATGGCGGTGCTGTCGGCCAGCAGCGCCTTATTGAGCCGATCCATCTTGCCCTCGACGAGCAACCCCGCCCGATTGGCAACGCCCATCAGCGTCCCGGTGGCATCGAACAACTCCACGAGGAAGAAGACGAGAATGACGTTGATGACGCCCGTCGACAGCGCACCGGCAATATCGAGGTGAAAGAGTGTCGCGTCGATCGAGGGCGGCGGAGAAACGACGCCGTGAAACTGATTGCCGGCGAAGAAGAATGACAGCACCGTCACGGCGAGGATCCCGATGAGAATGGCACCGCGCACACGCAGGAAGTCCAGCGTGACGATCAGGAAAAAGCCGATCGTGGCGAGGATGACGGGCGGCTTGTGCAGATCGCCGAGCGTGACCAGTGTGGCGGCATTGCCGACCACGATGCCGGCCGTTTTCAGCGAAATGATGGCAAGGAAGAGCCCAATGCCGCCTGTAATGGCAGCACGGATCGAGTGCGGAATGCCGTCCACGATCATTTCGCGCACACGCAAAAGCGTGACGACGAGAAAAAGGCAACCGGAGATGAAAACGGCTCCAAGCGCGGCTTGCCAGGTAAAGCCCATGCCTTTCACGACGGTATAGGCGAAATAGGCGTTGAGGCCCATGCCCGGCGCGCAGGCGATCGGGTAGTTCGCATAAAGACCCATGATGAGCGTGGCCAGCGCGGCGACGAGGCAGGTGGCGACGAACACCGACTCCTTCGGCATGCCGGCATCGCCCAGAATGGCCGGATTGACGAAGATGATGTAAGCCATCGTCAGAAACGTGGTGAGTCCGGCAAGCAATTCGGTGCGCAGATTCGTGCCGGCTTCCTCGAAGCCGAAATACCGTTTTGCCGATTCCAGCAAGGGGAAGGCTTTCACTTGTTCCATGGACGGTGTGTCTCCTGATGCGGTGCGGTCCGACGTCGAATGCGGTGGGTCCCACTGTACACAGCCGATATACCGATGCCAGCTGTCAGGCGTAATAGCGACTATTTGAGCCGCGCCATCGCCCGCGCATCGAACATGCCCCGAAAATCAGGCGGCGCGCGCCTTAGCGGCGGCTCAGCAGGCTCTCCAGGACATCGATCGGGAGCGGGAAAACGATAGTGGAGTTTTTGTCGGCAGCGATTGTAGTGAGTGTTTGCAGATATCGCAATTGCATGGCCTGCGGCTGCCGAGCCAGCGTCTGCGCGGCTTGCAATAGTTTTTCCGACGCTTGCAGTTCGCCGTCCGCATGGATCACCTTCGCGCGGCGTTCGCGTTCGGCTTCGGCCTGGCGCGCGATGGCGCGAATCATCGTTTCGTTGATATCGACATGCTTGATTTCGACGTTCGAGACCTTGATTCCCCATGCGTCGGTCTGGGTATCGAGCGTCTTTTGAATATCGGCGTTCAATTGCTCTCGCTCCGCCAGCAGTTCGTCGAGCTCGTGCTTGCCGAGAACGGCTCGCAACGTCGTCTGCGCAAGCTGGCTCGTCGCTTCGAAAAAGCGCGCGACCTGAATGACCGCCTTTTCGGGATCGACGACCCGGAAATACACGACCGCATTGACTTTGACGGACACGTTGTCGCGAGTGATGACGTCTTGCGGCGGCACGTCGAAGACGATGGTGCGCAAATCCATACGTACGGCTTGCTGGATCACCGGGGCGATCAGCACGAGCCCGGGGCCTTTGACTTTCCAGAACCGGCCCAGCGTGAACACTACTCCCCGTTCGTATTCCCGAAACACACGGATCGACGAGGCAATGAGAACGATGGCGAACAGAATGAGCAGACTGCTGAAGCCGAAGGTAAATCCGATCATTACGATTCTCCTGTGGGGACGACGATCAACACGAGCCCGTCGCGGCGCGTGACGCGCACGCGCGTGCCGGCGGGCAGGGCGGCCTGTGCGCGTACGCGCCAGCGCTCGCCATGTACGCGCGCCCATCCTGTCATTCCTTCGCTCTCGGGCGATCCGCTGAGCGCCGGCGACAGACCGTCGTCGATCACCTCGCCGACGCTGCCGATCATTGCCTCGGCTCCCGTTACGACGGGCCGGCGTCTCGCCTTGAGCGCGAACCGGGACATGAGGAAGACGAACGCGATGCCTGCTGTGAGGAGCGCGGCGATGACCGGCAACGGGATACCGTAACCGGGGACGTCGGTATCGATCAACATGAGCGCACCGGCCGCGAACGCGACGATGCCGCCGAAGCCGAGCGCGCCGAAGGTCGGCAGGAATGCTTCCGCGATCAGGAAGGCGATGCCGAGAAATACGAGCGCCAGGCCGGTATAGTTGATCGGCAGCAGTTGCAGCGCAAAGAGTCCGATGAGCAGGGAAATTGCGCCCGCCACGCCGGGCAATACGAACCCTGGATTCGCGAATTCGAAGAAAAGACCGTACACCCCGATGGTCAGCAAGATCAGCGCAACGTTCGGATCGGTGATGACGGCAAGCAAGCGGCTGCGCCAGTCAGGCTCGAGGACGACGAGGTTGGCATGCGATGTGTCGAGGCGGTGAGCGCCGGTCGAGGTCTGCACCGTACGACCGTTTGACTTCGTAAGCAGGTCTTGCAGGTCGTTCGCGATGAAATCGACGACATGCTGTGTTGCGGCGTCGCCGGCAGGCAGGCTTGCCGCATAGCGGACTGCATGTTCGGCCCATTCGGCGTTGCGCCCGCGCATTTGCGCGAGGCCGCGGATATAGGCCACGGCGTCTGCCATGCGCTTGCGAGCTTCTGTCGACCGCGTATCGGACGGCAACGGTGTAGAGGCGGCGGAGGCAGCTTCGGTATTCGCGTCGTTGGGACGGTCGCGCGGCGCTGCGGCGGGCGTGGGCGGCGAGGCGGGGCTTCCGCCGACACCTAGTTCGATCGGCGTAGCGGCGCCAAGGTTTGTGCCGGGGGCCATTGCCGCGATATGGCTCGCATAGACGATATAGGTTCCCGCGCTCGCGGCGCGTGCGCCGCTCGGGGCGACGTACGCGGCGACCGGCACCGGCGATGCCAGGATCGCCTTGATGATCTGCCGCATCGACGTATCGAGCCCACCGGGGGTGTCCATCTCCAGGACGAAGAGTTCGGCCCGGTCATGGGCCGCTCGGGCAAGGCCTCGCATGATGAAATCCGCACTGGCCGGCCCAATTGCACCTGCCACCGTCGCGACGACGACTTCGTTCGCGCTGGCTTGCGCACCGGCGAGCGCGCAAGCGAGGCACACCGAAAGGAAGGCGACTACCCTGCCGAACGGAATCGGAATGAATCGCGCCCGGCGCCTGGGCGCGCAGGGAAACGGCGAGCAGTGACGCTGCGGGAACAGGCGGGTCTCCATTTTTTTCATCCGGCGCCCTCCGAGACGCCGCCGCCGGCGGCGAAAGGCCGCGCTGATGGCTAAAGCTTAGGATGAATCGGCACGCAGCGGTAAGGGGGAATCGGTAGATACGTATCGAAGAAAACGTAGCGCCCGAGGAGCGACACGTCGATCGATACGGCTGACGCTGGGAGGGAGGGGCGGAGGGAGGGCGGGGAAGCGCCGCTCGGCCGGCGCTTCCTTGTTGTTCGAGCAGAGGCGACGCGAGCGCTATCGCCTGTCAGTCACCCGCTCCCATCCGTGCCGGACGGCGGCCTTGAAGCGCTCCCAGGCGCTTTCCGGATAGCGTGTTTCCCAATGCTCGCGCGCATGGGGTTCCACTTGAGACCAATCCCGTCCGCGATTTCGTTCGTCCTGCGCGACCGACACGCCGTGGACATATGCGCGGCGATAGTCATCGTAGGGCGCGTCCGCATTCGCATAACGGCTGTCATAGTCACGGCGGAATTCTTCATCGTATGCACTATCGTCGCTGAACGCCGAATCCATGCCCGGGTCGCCGGCGTATCCGGTACCAGGGGTGTATTGTGGCGCGGATGCCTTCACCGCCTCGTTGCGCCGTTGATCAGAATCCGATGGATTGTCTTCCGACTCGCGAGCCGTGCCAGCAGACTGCGGCTCTCTCTCGAAGACGTCCGAAGCGTCGCCTGGAACGCCCGAGGAAAGCCCCGGTTGCGCGAGGGATTCGTTGGTGCGAAGGAGCGTGCCGTCATCCGTGCGCGTCGACACTTGCTGCATGCGGCTGCTCGGATTTGGAGCCGATGCGGAAAACGCTGCAGGTGTGGCATGAGGCGTCGGCGTTCCGGCGGCGGGCATATCGCCGACGGAGGCCGAGCTTGCTTCGCTCGTATTCGTCGATTGATGCTGTTGCTGCCCGAGTGACGGCTGCGGCGCAGGTGCCAGTGGCGGCTCTTCACGGCTGCTCATCGTGCGCTCTTCATCCTGTGCCCGCCGGGACTGTTCGTCCAAGCGATCGCGCCACGCTTTGGCACGTTCTGCGATGTCGTTCGCACCGGTTCGGCGCATGACGTCGCACGCGAGATCGGTTTGCACTTCCGGTACATCGACGCTGACGACCGCTCCGCCGCGCCGGATGACTTCGCGATAATCTTCCGTCTCGGGTGGATACTCGCCGGGCTTGAACAGCCTGGAGAACAATTGTTCGAGTTGATCGAAGACCGGCTTTTCGCGGCGCACCTCTGTGCCGCCGGGAGCATAGACGCGCGGGCCTCCCGTGGACGACGTGCCAACCGACGCCGCGTAAATCGAAATGTCGGCCTGGGATAGACCGGCTTCAGTCAGCGCACGCTGTGCCGCGCACGCATCGGCATAGCCGTCATAAACGCCTACGACGGTTTGTCTCATGATTGCCTCCTCCCGGTTGGCTACGGCCTATCGGCATCCGGATGGTGGGATAACCGCAACGGACGTGCCTATATCGGTCAGAGGAAAATCGCTTCTTCGAGCGAGCCGTTCGCGCTCGCAAAGGTATGATCGTGCTTTAAATCAGCTCGATCCGGCATGCTCGCCCTCAAACTGACGCTTGTTCCGCTCTTCTTGGCTATCGTTTCAATGTCGGGCCGGTGGTGGGGGCCATCGATTGCTGGATGGTTAGCCGGCTTACCCGTAGTCGCCGGGCCGATATTGTTCATCCTTGTGCTCACGCATGGCCCTGTCTTCGGCGCGCATGCTGCTGCGCTTTCCCTCTCCGCGATCCTCGCATCGGAAGCATTCAATTTCGCCTATGCGTGGAGCTGTCGCTCCCATTCGTGGCCGATAGCGTTAGCTGCCGGCCTGGTTGCGTGGTTCATGTCTGCGTGCGGGTTGTCGATGCTGCCGGCATCGCCTGGCTGGGCCGTCACCGCAGCCCTCGCTGCTGTGAGCTTCGGCCAGTTCTTCTTGCCGCGCAGTTCGTCCAGCGCCGCAGGCGCATCGCTTGGGCGCTCCGACTTGATCGGCCGGATGGTTGCAGGCGCGGTCCTCACGCTGCTGGTTACTTCCTTGTCTGGTCGGCTGGGCGCCGCATGGAGCGGTTTGCTCGCGGTCTTTCCGCTGCTCGGAATCGTCTTGTCGGTCTCATCGCACCGCGCGTATGGACCAGACTTTGTGATTTCGCTGCTGCGAGGCATGGTACTCGGCAGATTCTCGTTTGCGGCTTTTTGCTTGCTGCTTGCGTTCTCGTTGCCTCATCAGCATCCGGCTGTCGCGTTCTTGGAGGCGTCACTGTTGGCCATGATCGTGCAGTGGGGTACCAGGCGACTGGCAACCCTGCCGCGAGCAAAGAGTTCGGCACCGAACGTCGTTGCTACCGATTGAGTTCGAGCGAGGTTCCGAGCGATCGCTCTCCTCAGAAGATGGACCGCTTGCTCAGGGTGGTCAACCATTCCAGGGACAACGTGCCGGCGAGTGAATTGCCATTGGCATCGAGCCCGGGCGACCACACGCACACCGCCATTTCGCCAGGCAGCACGGCGACGATGCCACCGCCGACGCCGCTTTTCGCCGGCAGCCCGACGCGATAAACGAAGTCGCCCGCTGCGTCGTAGGTGCCGCAGGTCAACATCAGTGCGGACAGACGCTTGGTCGAGCTTTCGTCGAGAATGCGTTCGCCCGACACGGGGGCGACACCTCCGTTGGCGAGAAACAGCGCCGCCTTGGCGAGCTCGACGCAATTCATCTCGATCGCGCACTGGCGGCAATATGCGTCGATGACGACTTCGGGCGGCATCTGCAGGTTGTCGAAGCTTGCGATGAAGTGCGCCATCGCGCGGTTGCGTTCGGCGTGCGCGAGTTCGGAATGGGCGACGCGCAGGTCGTAGTCGATATCCGTGGCGCCTGTCAGCCGCCGCATAAATTGCACGAGTGCAGTCTCCGCGCCGACGAAGCGGCGGCAGAGGATGTCCGTGACGACGAGTGCGCCGGCGTTGATGAACGGGTTGCGCGGTTTGCCGCGTTCGGTCTCGAGTTGCACGAGCGAATTGAATGCCGTACCCGATGGCTCTCGGCCGACGCGCTCCCATAGTGCGTCGCCCAGCAACTGGAACGCGAGCGTGCAGGCGAATAGCTTCGAGATGCTCTGAATGGAAAAGCGTACGTTGGCGTCGCCGATGCTGAAGACGTTCCCGCCAACGGTCACGATAGCCATGCCGAAGCGTTCAGCGGGCACTCTGGCGAGTTCGGGAATGTAATTGGCAACACGCCCGGCGGTGCGCCAAGGTTCGATGTCGCGATGAATCTGCTCGAGAATCGATTGATAGTTCTGCTCGGTCATTGACGGCGCATCTGAAGGCAGCAGTGAGTGCGGCCGCGATGATACCGCAGCAGGTCTGGCGCGCGTGCGGTCCCACTGGAGGCGGTCGTGGCGGCTGCGCGCGGGCGCTGAAAAAGTTTGGTTCACGGGCTTGTCATGCGAGTCTGCTTGGCCTACTATTCGCATCCTCTTTGAGAGGCGCAGGATTGCAGCGTGCCGCGGTCGACGGGTTTTAAGCGAAGCGAGAAAAAACCTGTTGACGATGTACGAGAAGGGCTGCATAATCTCGCTTCTCTGCTGCTTAAGCAGCAACGCAAGACGGTGAGCCGGGTGGTGATGACGGCAAGCGGTTAAGCGACGCGATCTTTAAC